>Ga0208197_1002980_pt1 | contig 14131 bp, 15 predicted proteins | sample AD_JPNNA4_MetaG_FD_184444 | JGI IMG/M metagenome (GOLD analysis project Ga0208197, IMG submission 184444) | Active sludge microbial communities of municipal wastewater-treating anaerobic digesters from Japan - AD_JPNNA4_MetaG (SPAdes) (version 2) | ecosystem: Engineered > Bioreactor > Anaerobic...
CGTTCACGATGATGCTGTTCAGGGCCACGGCGTTGGCTACGTCGTCCGGGCCGGCCATCTCCATCACGAAGCTCTGGCGGGACGGACTGTCCACGACGGTGATGAAGCCGTACACAAGAGCGAGCAGCCAGACCATCCAGACGCGCACCGAGCCGTTCGCGACCACGATCCATAGGGCGAGGGCCTGGACGGTGAAGGCCGTTTGGGCGGCGAGAAGGACCTTCCGCTTGTCGAAGCGGTCCGCCACCAGGCCGCCGATAGGGCCCAGGAAGAGGACGGGGAGGAACTGGAGCGCCGCCGTGATGCCCAGGTAGAGGGCGTTGTGCGAGAGCTGCAGCACCAGCCAGTACTGGGCCACCGACTGCATCCAGGTGCCGCTCTGCGAGACGATCTGGCCGGCGAACCACAGGCGGTAGTTGCGGGTGCGCAGCGATCTGAACGTGGTGCGCAGGAAGGCACCGGGTCCCGCCATGATCTTGCCGCGAAGGCTCATCGATCCTCTTCCAGCAGGCCCTCGAGCAGCGGCAGCGCCTCATATAGCGTGGCGATCTCGGCGTCGCTCAGCCGCCTGAGCCGCTTGCTGAGCAGGGCCGTCTTGCGGCTGCGGTTGCGCTGCACTGTACGCCTTCCCTCTGGCGTAAGGCTCACGTGCGCCACGCGCCGATCGGTGGGGTCTGCTTCGCGACGGACCAGACCCCGCCGCTCGAGCGTGCCGATCATCCGCGTGATGCTCGGCGGCGTCACGCGCTCACAGGCGGCGAGCTGGCCCAGCGTCATGGGCCCCTTCAGGTCGATCGTGACCAGCGCCGACGCGAGGGAGGGGCTCAGACCGGCCTCGGCGTGGCTGCGCATCTGTCGCGCCAGGCGGTTGACGACCAAGCGCAGACGCGCGGCGAGGGCGGCGTCGTCGCGCGGCAGGGCGGCGTCGTCGCGCGGCAGGGCGGCGGCGTCTTCGGAGAGGGCGGCGACGTCACGAGCGACGGCGGCGGCGTGACTCGTGAGGGCAGCGTCGTCGGGAGCGAGGGCCGGGGACTCGAATGTCGTGGCGTCGTGTTCAACGAACATGCCAATAGTTTACCACGCTAATTAACACCGGAAAGCATTCCGCACGCTCGCTCGGCGCGTCGTCCCCCGCCACGGGCTGACGGGTCGCGGTCAGTCAGCGCACAACGTCCGCCAGACGGCCTCGTCGAAGGGCGCCTGGCGCCGGGGGCAGTCCTCGCGATGGCAGACCTGGCAGGTCGCGAAGTCGGTCTCGGTGGCGAAGACGATGCCCGACTCCGACATCGTCGGCACCATGAGCATCGAGTCGGTCAGCTTGACGCCGATGAGAGCCTCGACGTCGCCGAGCAGCGAGAACAGTCGCCTCTGCTGCTCGATCGGCCAGACGTCGGCGTCGCCCGAACCGGGGTGCATGGCCGCCCAGTGCGACAACTGGTAGCGGGTCGCGAGATGGCCGTAGAGGTACTCGGCCGCGCCGTGGACGAGGGCCTCCTTGATCGTCCAGAGCCAGAGGGCCTGCGTCATGTCGCCCTCGGGGACGCTGACGGCGTCAGCCTCCGTGCCGCAGGTGACCACGTAGGCGAACACCCGCTCGACCGGGTCGAGGTTCCTGCGCAAGGCGCGGCTCGTGAACCTGACGCCGTTCAACACGACGGAGTCGTCCCCCTTGTCGTCGACGTAGGCGACCTCGTAGACGGCCTTGGGCCGGGCGACCTGCACGACCCTGTCGAGCAGGTCGGTGAACGCCCCGGCGCTGCGGGTGCCGGGCTGGACGCGGAGCTGCTCCATGAGCAGCTCCGCGTCCAGCGAGAACGGTATGTCGTCCAGCTTCACCATGCTCTCGCTCCTTGTCCGCTCGCAGCACACCAGGTCTGCCGCCGACCGCACCTCGTCCGTCACCGCCCGCTCATCCGCTGCCGCGCCCGATGCGCCGAGTCGCTCATCGACGGGTGCGCGCCGGGGACCGCATCGTCAGTGCAGGAAGAGGCGCAGGCCCGTGTGGATCATCGTCATCCCGTACTCCTCGGCTGCTTGGGTGACGATGTCATCGCGCACGGAGCCGCCGGCCTGGGCGACGTACTGCACGTTCGTCTTCGCGGCGCGGTCGAGGTTGTCGGGGAACGGGATGAAGGCGTCCGACGACAGGCAGATGCCGTCGAAGCGCTTCACCCATTCCGCGCGCTCCTCACGGGTGATCGGGTCGGGGTCGGCGTCGAGGCCGGCGCGCAGCTTGGCCTTCTCCACGTCGGACAACTGGTCCCAAAGGAGGAAGTAGTCGACCATGTTGGCCTTCTCGGGCTTGGGAAGGTCGGCCTTGATCTTCAGGGCCATGGTCTTGGGGTGCTGCTGCAGGAGCCACTTGTCGGCCTTGTCGCAGGCGAGGCGCGTGCAGTGGACGCGCGACTGCTGCCCGGCGCCCATGCCGATCACCTGCCCGTCGTAGCCGAGGCCCACCGAGTTCGACTGCGTGTATTTGAGGGCGATCGTCGTCACGACGAGGGTCTCGACGACGTCGTCCGGGATGGCGGCATCACCCGCGGCACCCGGCCGGTCGGCATCTGCCGCGGCGCCGGTGGGGCGGACGCCGCCGGCGGCGGCGTCCGCCCCACCGGCGCCGGCTGCCGCGCCCGGCCGACCGGCAGCGACGCCTTTGGTGAAGAGGTCCTTGGTGATGCGCGCCGTGTTGCGCTTCTGGGTCATCGTGAAGCCGAAGACCTCGCGCGTCTCGGTGTCGGCGGGCTCATAGTCGGGGTCGATCCGCAGGACGATGTAGGCGCCGTTGCGCTTGCTCTTGAGCAACTCGAGAGCTTCGGGCTCGTAGCCCGGGGCGATGATCAGGTCGGAGACCTCTTCGAAGAGCAGACGGGCGAGCGACAGGTCGACGACGTCGCTCACGGCGGCGACGTCGCCGAACGAGCACATGCGGTCGCCGCCGCGAGCGCGAGCGTACGCGGTGGCGACCGGCGAGTAGTCGGCGTCAGGAAGGAACTGCGAGGCGCGATAGACGTCCGAAAGGGGAGCGGCGACGGCGGCGCCGGCCGGACTCACGTGCTTGAACGAGGCGGCGCCCGGCTTGCCGGTCGCCGCCTTGAGCTCGCGCACGAGCTGCCAGGCACCCAGGGCGTCGAGGAAGTTGATGTACCCCGGCCGTCCGCTAAGTACCTTGAAGCCCGCCTCGTCGGGGACCCTGACGCTGGCCGGCGTCTGGTGCGGGTTGCAGCCGTACTTGAGTGCGATATCCATGCGGTGTCCCTCCCTCGCGCCGCAGACGCGCGGCAGAACGGTCCCGAACCTTCCCGCTCAGTCTATCGCTGCCGCATACCGAGGGGGGTCCGCATTCCTGTGGTCAGCGCCTCATCAGCAGGCTGAGCACCAGCGACAGCACGACACTGACGACGATCATCAGCCCGATGGGGACGATCACCGTCACGCCGTCCCGACGCCAGGTCCACGTTCCGGGGAAGTGGTGAAGACCCAGCCGGTCGGCGAGCAGGATGAGGCCGCCGGCCACCATGATCAGGAGCCCGATCAGCAGTAGGGAACGACCGAGCGTCGCCATCCCTTGCGCTCCCGCTCCAGGCAGCGCACCGGCGTCCGCTAGCGCACGCCGGCGCGCTCCTCCGCCTCGGCGACAATGGCGTCGATCCGCTCGGCCGCCTCGCCGGGCAGAGGCTCCGGGTGGTACTCGTCCAGGATCCGCTTCGCCGCCTCCCGGGCGGCGTCGTAGGCGTCCCTGCCGCCCGCGGCCTGCCAGTCCTCGCGCACGCGGCGATCCATGAACCGTGGCTGGCTCTGCTCGCGCATGTGGCGCATGGTGGAGTCGAGCGACAGGTAGTCGCCGAACGACCCGACGACGTGGACGTCGTCGACGTCCAGCGTCTCGTCGTTGACGGGCACGCCCTGCACCGCGTGCTTGATCATGCGCGCCATGTCGTTGTCGAGCACGTACTGCGCGTAGTCGAAGGTGACTCCCGACTCGATCATCCCCGCCCCGTAGATCAGGTTGGCCCCTGCCAACGCTGCCATGAGTCCGGTGAGGGTCTTCTCGTGACCGGCCTGGATGTCACTGAGCTTCGAGTCCGCCTACAACCCGGCCACGAAGCTCGGAAGCATGTAGCGTTGCGCGAGCTGCGCGACGCCGGCGCTGATGCAACCGAGCTCGGGCGAGCCGACGGAGGCGGCCGCGAACCGCAGGTCCATGGCCGTCGTCGACGAGCCGTAGATGGTCGGCGCGCCGCGCTCGGTGAGCTGCGCCAGGGTGAGGCTGGCGAGGACCTCGGCGTTGTGCGTCACCAACGTCCCGGCGAGCGTGACCGGCGAGGACGCCCCGGACATCGCCATCGAGATGACGTTGTTGGGGATGCCGTGCCGAGCCGACGCCATGATGACCTCGGCGGCGTCCTTGGTGATCTTCAGCGGGCTTACCGGGCACTCGCAGAAGTAGACCAACGGGCGCTCGCGGAGCTTGTCCTCGCCGCCGGCCACGGCGGCGCCCATGCGCACGATGGCGTCGACGTCGTACGTCGACATGGCGCCGGTGCCGACGCACTTCGTCGTGTTCTTCAGCGCGATGGCCGCGTCGCGGACGGCCAGCGTCTCTTCCGGCGCGTCGCGACCCTCGACGGCGTGCTCGTACGTGTCGATGGCGTCGAGACGGTCGGTCATGCGCGCGAGGTCGGCGACGTCCTGGGTCGTCGACTTGCGGTACTCGCCCGTGCGCGGGTCGATGACCATGATGCCGGCGCTGAAGTTGGTGAACCCGACGCGGCCGCCTTCGAGGACGATGTCGTTCTCGGGCACACGCCCGGCGAGACGCACGCTGGCCGGCGCCGCCCGCACGGCGTCCTCGACGACATGCGGGGGGATCTTCACGGTCTTGTTCTCGCGGTCGACTTGGCAGCCGCCGTCGGCCATCACGTCGAGCGCCTCGTCGCTCTCGACGAACACGCCGGTGCGCTCCAGAACCTCGAGCGTCCCGCGATGGATGTCGTCGAGGTCGGCGTCGCTGAAGACTACGAGGCGCAGCCCGGCCTGGCGCCGCACTCCTGCCTGGGGATTCCGTTTCACGGGGCCCGCTCCTTTCTCGGTCACTCCCTGTGCGGCAGGCTACCACGCGCGGGCGGCGCGAGACGACCCACGCGCGCCGCAGGAGACGACCCGCGCGGGCCGCGCGCGGCCCGCGCGCGATCAGAGGCTGTAGGTCACGTACGGCGCCGAGCAGGGCTGCCCGCAGGCGATGTGGGCGCAACCATCGGCCGGTTCCCGCGGGCGCGCGGGGCCGCGACGAGGTCGCGCGCCGCCTCGCCGATCTGCTGCCCCACTTCGCAGTGGGTACCCGACGCCTCGATGACCGGCAGCTGGTGACCCATGGCCTCCTCATCGTACGCCATGGCGCCCCTCCGGGTGACGTCCGCTCCGCGGCGATGCATACTTGCGCCCACACGTGACCGACCGCGACGGGGAGAGCGCCGGTGAGCATCGTCGAAGTCCGGGGACTCAGCAAGCGCTACGACCCGCCCAAGGGCGTGCTCGCCGTCGACGACGCGAGCTTCTCGATCGAACGCGGCGAGATCTTCAGCCTGCTGGGGCCGAACGGGGCCGGCAAGAGCACGACCATCGCGATGCTGTCGTGCCTGCTCCGGCCCAGTCATGGCGACGCGCTCGTCGACAGCCACTCGATCATCGACGATCCGCAGGCCGTCAAGTCCGTCATCGGCGTCGTCCCCCAGGAAATCGCCGTCTACCCCGACATGACGGCGCGCGAGAACCTCGTCTTCTGGGGCCGCATGTACGGCCTGTCCGGCGCTGAGCTCCAGACGCGCGTCGGCGAAGTGCTCGAGCTCGTCAGCCTCGCCGACCGTCAGAAGGACCGTGTCGACAAGTTCTCCGGGGGCATGAAGCGCCGCCTCAACGTCGGCGTCGCGTTGCTGCACAGGCCCAGCATCCTGTACCTGGACGAGCCCACGGTCGGGATCGACCCGCAAAGCCGGCGGTCGATCCTCGACGGCATCCTCGCCCTGCGCGACCAGGGCATGACCGTCCTCTACACCACCCACTACATGGCCGAGGCCCAGGAGCTGAGCGACCGTATCGGCATCATCGACCATGGCAGGATGATCGCCCTCGGGACGCACGCCGAGCTCGTGAGGATCGTCGGCCAGGAGGCGCGCGTCGACCTCACCGTGGACCACATGCTCGAGGGCATGGTCGAGCGCTGGAAGGAACTGCCCGGCGTGAGCAGCGCCTCCGTGGAGGACGAACACGCCGAGCTGCTCGTGGACGACGCGAACGCGGTCTTGCCGCGTCTCTTCGAGGAGGCCGCCGAAGGCGGCTCGCGCATCACCTCGGTGAACGTGAGCGAGCCGAACCTCGAGCTCGTCTTCCTGCATCTGACCGGCCGCGCCCTGAGAGAATGACGGCTCCGCGCGCAGAGCCGACATGCGCCTCGGTGCCGCGTCGGCGAGCTGTGGGGCATGGTGACGCCGTGGGCAGAGCCGGCAGCCCAACGCGACAGCCGACCGAGGGCGGCGCCGCATGGCACGCGTGACGCCGCGGGAGCCGCGACGATGACGAAGGTCTGGGCCATCGCCTGGAAGGACCTGCGCAGCACGGCGCGCAACGTTCCCGCGCTGGCGATGATGCTGGTCGCGCCACTCGTCCTCGCCGGACTGCTCGGCTTCGCCTTCGGCGGCGGCGACTCGTTCGACATCGCGGCGACCAAGGTCGCGCTGGCGAACGAGGACACCCCGCCGGCGATGACGGCCGGCGGGGCGGCGGCCGGCGGGGCGGCGGCCGGCGCAGAGGCGCCGCCGCCTGCCAGCGACGCTTTCGTCGGCATCCTCACGAGCGAGAGCCTCAACGACGTGCTCGACGTGACGAAGGTGAAGGACGCGGCGGCGGCCCGCGCGCGGGTCGACGGCGGCGACGCCGCCGTCGCCGTCGTCGTCCCGCGCGACTTCACCGCCGCGCTCTACGGATCCGGTGACGCACGGTCCGCCGTGGAGCTGTACGTGAACCCGACGCAGCAGTTCGGGACGGCCATCACCGAGTCCATCGTCGGGCAGGCGCTGCTCGACTTCAACGGGGCGCGGGCGGCCGCAGCGGTCGCGGCGGCGACCGCCGGCCCAAACGCCGGCTCCGCCGCCGCGCAGGCCGCGGCCGCCGCGTTCGTCCAGGGCGGCGGCGCCGGCGAGGCGCTCACGTTCACGAGCCGGGCGCCGCGGACCACCGGCGGCGAGAGCGACGACGTTCCGATGGTGGGCCTGGTCCTCGCGGGCATGATGGTCTTCTTCATGTTCTTCGGCGCCTCGGAGGTCGCCACCACGATCCTTACCGAGGCCCAGGACGGGACCCTCCCGCGGATGCTGACCACCCCGACCTCCGCTGCGACGATCCTCAGCGGCAAGTTCATGTCCGTCTTCCTCACCGTCATCGCACAACTCGTGGTCCTGCTCGCCGCCGGCGTCGCGCTCTTCGGCGTCGACTGGGGCCGCCCGGTCGTCGTCGCCGTTCTGTCAGTGGCCACCGCCGTTGTGGCCACCGGACTCGCGCTCATGATCATGGGAGTCGTCAAGACTCCGGGGCAGGCGGGGGCGATCGGTTCCGGCGTCTACGTCGTCCTCGCCCTGCTGGGCGGCAACTTCACCGGCACGGTCACACCAAGCAGTGCATATGCGACGGTCCAGGGCCTCACGCCCAACGGCCCGCTGCTTCGCGCCTGGGACGCCGCCATGCGCGGGGGGAGCTTGGGTGAGATCGCGTCATACCTCCTCGTACCGCTGGCCTTCGCGACGGTCTTCTTCGTCGTCGCGGGCCGTCGCCTCGGGAGACGATACGCGTGAACGTCCGATGGAGACGATCCGCGTGAGGGCCTCTGGAGATGACGCCGGAGGCATGGCGGACGGAGCCGCTTCATGAGCCGCATCTGGACGCTCGCGCGCAAGGACCTGCTCGAGACGCGCCGCGACCCGCTGTCGGCACTCTTCATCGTCGTCATGCCGATCGTCTTCACGGCGTTCCTCGGCTTGATGTTCGGCAGCGGCACCGACCGCCTCTCCGTCGTCGTGCACGACGCGGACCGCGGCGAGCAGTCGCAGCGACTCGTCGCGGCGCTCGAGGGATCCGCCGCGGTCCGCGTCGTGCCCAAGAGCGCCGCCGGACTGGAGTCGTGGGTCGCCGACGGACGCGCCGCCGCCGGCCTGCTCATCCCGCAGGGGTTCTCGGCCTCAGTCAAGGACGGCCGACGCGCGGGACTCGTCGTCGTCAGCGACCAGACGTCGTCCGGCGCCCAGGCCATCATCGCCGAGATCCGGGCGGTCGCCGGCGGCCTCGTGGCCGCCGACCGCGCCGCCCGGGTCGGCGTCGCGACGGCCGCGAAGCTGAAAGGCGAGGGCGACGGGAAGCTGGACAGCGAGGCCCGTCAGACCGAGATCACAGCGACGGCGCAGAGGCTCGCGACGCAGGCGATGGCGCAGCCGGCGGTCACGCTCAGGACGGTCCGCGCCGGGGCCGCCGCCGGCCAGGTCCCGACGGGCTTCACGCTCAGCTCGCCCGGCATGATCGTCAACTTCATCATGTTCAGTCTGATGACTGCCGGCATGGGCGTCATCATGGAGCGCCGGAACGGCACCCTTCGCCGACTCATGACGACCCGGATGCGGCGCGACGAGCTCATCGCCGGGAAGATGGCGGGCATGTTCGTCCTCACCTTCTTCCAGCAGGCCCTGCTCATCGGCGCCGGCCAGTTCCTCTTCGGCGTCGACTATCTCAACGACCCCGTCGCGCTCGTCCTCATGATGATCGCCCTGTCGCTGGTGGCGTCGTCTCTGGGCCTGCTGCTCGCTGCGCTGCTCTCGAGTGAGCAGGCCCTCGTGGCCGCCGTCGTCATCGTGTCGATGAGCGTCTCGGCGCTGTCCGGAGCCTGGTTCCCGCTGGAGATCGCCGGCGAGGGCTTTCGCGCGGTGGGACATGTGCTGCCGACGGCGTGGATCCTGGACGCCCTGCGGGACATCGTCACGCGCGGAGCAGGGGTGGGCGACGTGCTATCTGCGTTCGCCGTCGCCCTGGCCTGGGCGACCGGGCTCTTCGGCGTGGCCGTCGCCCGGTTCAGGCTCGCCTGAGCCCGGCAGCGATCTCGAGCTCCCTGGCGCCGACGCTGGTGGGCTTCCAGGCCAGGGCCGGAACGACGGACGGGTCCGTCAACAGTTGAGCCTTGCCGGTGCGCCGTTCGATGCGCACGCCCCAGTCGTGGTGCCAGAAGTAGACCGTGCGGTCGCCGCTCACGGCGCTCGCTTCGAAGCCGAGCGCGACCACTTCCTTGAGGTCGTAGGACCCGTCAGCCTGCACGTCGACCCCTCCGTTCACCGTGGACCACGCCGCGCCGGCGCATCGGCCGTCGGTCCGTCCCTTGACCGTGGACCGCGCCACGCCAGCGCTTCCACTGCCGGCAACGGCTGCGCTTGCGGCGGCGATGATGGGAGGATCGTCTAACCGCCCAGCGAAGCCCGCGCGACGGCGTCAACGAGTAGGTACGACATGCCGCGCCGTGACCCTGCCCGCGCTTCTGTATCCTTGTCCGGCACGCGACGGGACCTGGGAAGGAGAGGGGATGCGACTGGTCGTCCACGGACAACAGGCGTTCGGCAAGGCGGTGCTCGAGGCGCTGGTCGGGCGCGGCGAAGACGTCGTCGCCGTCTACGCCGCGCCCGACCGACCGGGCGGCAAGCCGGATCCTCTGAAAGAGGCGGCGCTTGCCGCCGGCCTGCCCCTACGTCAGCCCGCCTCCTACCGGGACCGGACGGTGCACGAGGAGTTCCGCGCCCTCGCCCCCGACCTCCAGGTGATGGCCTTCGTCACCCTCGTCGTCCCCAGGGCGTTCCTCGACATCCCGACCCGCGGCACCATCCAGTACCATCCGTCGCTCCTTCCGAAGCACCGCGGCCGCAGCTCCATCAACTGGCCCATCATCATGGGCGAGACCGAGACGGGCCTCTCTGTCTTCTGGCCCGACGACGGCCTCGACACGGGCGACGTCCTCCTGCAGAAGACGACCCCGATCGGACCGGACGACACGCTCGGTTCCGTCTACTTCGACCGGCTCTTCCCCATGGGCGTCGAGGCGCTGTGCGAGGCCGTGGATCTGGTCAAGGCGGGTGTCGCGCCCCGTATCCGACAGGACGAGGCGGTCGCGACCTACGAGGGGCCCTGTGAGCGCGACAACGCCCGCGTCGACTGGGGCAAGCCGTGGCGGCAGATCCACGGCCTCATCCGCGGCTGCGACCCTGCGCCGGGCGCCTGGACCACCTACGGTGGCCGGGGCCTGCAGCTCTTCGGGTCGCGGGCGCTGCCGGCCCGCGACATCGCCGGGCTGGGCGGCAGGCCGGGGGAGGTCGTCGAGATCGCCGACGACGGCGTCACCGTGGCGTGCGCCGACGGCCGCATCCGCGTGGCCCGGGTGAGGCCGGAGGGCGGCGGCAAGCTCGCCTCCGGCGAGTGGGCCGCCGCCGCCGGCCTCACCACCGGCGACCGGTTCATCTGACGACGCAGAGACCGTTCAGGACCTGAGGCCGCCCGACGGCCCACCGTCGACCGGATACTCGGGCAGGACGGGCGTCACCGTCGCCGGCGAGAGCGGCGCCGGCCGGCGTTTCCAGCGCGAGAGCTCCGTCATCGCTTGCACCCGACGGAGCTCTCGCGGCCCGACGCCGGCCGCGACCCCGGCGGCGCCCACTGCCCCGGCACCGAGACCGCCGGCGCCCACACCTCCGGCGCCGAGCCCTCCGGCAAGCATGTCCAAAGCCAGGTCGACGACGGGGTACGGCATCCCCAGGGCGATCTCGTCGGTAAGACCCTTCATCATGTCCGGCGAGGGCGCCGCCGCGAGCACGCTCGCCGGAACGTCGAGAGCAACAGCGAGCTGCCGGACCTGCGTCTTGTAGAGACCCCGCAGGGGCTGACCGGGCAAGTCGTCGATCCCGCCCTTGACGAACCAGCCGGTCAGCCACTCGGTCCTGTTGGCCGCGCCCAGAAGAAGGTAGCCGCCCCGCGTGGAGTCGCCGCCATGGCCGGCCATCTCCTCGAGGACCTCACGCCGACGACGATGCCGGGCGACGAAGCCCGCCTCGGCCTCGAGCACCAGACGCCGATACCACGGTCCGCTCGTCTCCGGAACCGGCGCGACGGAAGGCTCGCCGAGACCGCCTATCCCTTCGCGAGGCGCCGCTGGGCCCTTGGATCTCTCTGGAGCCGCCGTCTCAGCGCTCTGCCCCACGCGCAACGTCGTGACGAACGGCGTCTCCCCGGTCACGGCGCCGTAGAGACGGTAGAGCCGTCGGTTGACGGCGCCGGAGCACGCGGTGAGCCTCGCGACCGGAGTGGTGTAGACGCCGAGGGCAGCCAAGTCCGCGTCGATGGAAACCTCCTCAAGCGGAACGCCGAGCCAGACGGCGACCGTCCGAGCGCGCTCGCGCAGCGCCGGCGCGCTCGTCCGGTCGTAGACGTACACGAGGCGGACACGGCCTTGGCCCAGCACGCCGGCGACGACGGCAGCGAGCACGGCCGAGTCGAGGCCGCCGCTCAGACCGACGAGGGCAGGCGCGTCGCCGCACGCCGCGGCCACCACAGCGGAGAGCTGGTCGAGGGCCCGCGCCGCGTTGATGCGGAGCAGCTCGGCGGCGAGCTGTCCGGCGTTTCCGCCGCCGGGGCGCCGGCGGCGGCCTCTGACTGCGTCCGGCACGTCCATGCCGGCATGATATGCCGGCCGCGGCTGCCGGGCGCGGCACCCGCCGCCGGCGCCTCGACACAGGGGGCCCAGCACAGGTGACCTCCGGCTATCATGCATCCATGAGCCGCACATTGATCGGCACCAGCGGGTGGAGTTACGAGCACTGGGCCGGGGACTTCTATCCTCCCGGCCTGGCAGCCCGCGACCGGCTGCCCTTCTACGCCAAGCGCTTCCCCACGGTCGAGGTCAACGCCACCTTCTATCGCCTCCCCTCCGAAGCCATGGTGCGGGGATGGCGCGACCGTGCCCCCGAGGGTTTCGCCTTCTCCATCAAGGGCAGCCGGTTCATCACCCACATCCGCCGCCTGCAGGACGTCGGCGAGGCGCTCGCCCAGTTCATGTCGCGGGTCGCTCTGCTCGGCGACGCCTTCGCCGTCGTCCTCTGGCAACTGCCGCCCTCGGTCACCTTCGACCCGAAGCCGCTCGACCGCTTCCTCACCGAGATGCCGGACGGCGTACGCTGTGCCGTCGAGTTCCGTCACCGCTCGTGGCTGCGCGAGGAGGCGTTCTCCGTCCTGCGTGCCCACAACGCCGCCCACGTCCACGTGAGCAGTGACATCATGCCGGTCGACCTCACGACGACGGCCGACTTCGTCTACCTGCGCTTCCACGGTCTCGCCGCGGAGGGGGGCGCCTACCCGGCAGAGGCGCTCACCCCTTGGGCGAAGTTCCTCGGTGAGCAGCGTGCCGCGGGGCGCGACGCCTACGTCTACTTCAACAACGATGTCGGCGGCCACGCGCCCCGCGACGCGGCACGCCTGATGGAGCTGTTGGCCGGTGGCCGGCCGGCCTGATCCGCGGCGAGGACCCGGTCGGGCGGCCGGCAGACCTGATCTCCGCTACGACACGGTCATCCCCCATGTGGCGGCGACCCCGACTCTCGCGATATGGTGGCCATCCCGGGCCGGCGACGACCGGCGCCGCACCACAAGCACGGACCCGAGGAGCGCGACCATGACCGAGGCTAAGCCGTCCACGAAGGGGCTGCCGGGCGGGATCGAGCCCAGTCGCCTGTCACCCGACACGCTGGCCGTGTGGGCGGGCGAGGGCGAGTCCCTGGTGCAGGGGGCGACCCAGGTGCCCGTCGTGTACAGCGCGGCCTACGGCTACGCGGACGTCGACGAATGGCTCGACGTCGCTACCGGCCGCGTCCCCGGCCATATCTACACCCGCAACACGAACCCGACGGTGAGCGCCTTCGAGGAGAAGCTGCGCATCCTTGAAGGCGCTCAAGCCGCTACCAGCTTCTCCACGGGCATGGCCGCCGTGAGCGGCACGCTCTTCGCCCTGCTCTCGCCGGGCGACCGGCTCGTCTCGGTGAAGGACTCGTACGGCGGCACGAACCGCATCTTCCTCGAGTTCCTGCCTCGTTTCGGAATCGAGGCCGAGCTCTGCGAGACGACCGATCACGAGCAGATCGAGAGCGCGGTGGCGAAGGGCTGCACCCTGCTCTACCTGGAGACGCCCACGAACCCGACGCTGAAGGTCGTCGACATCGCCCGGCTGGCGGCCGCTGGCCACGCGGCCGGCGCGACGGTGGTCGTCGACAACACGTTCGCCACGCCCATCAACCAGAACCCCCTGGCCCTGGGCGCCGACATCGCCCTGCACAGCGCGACCAAGTACCTCGGCGGCCACGCCGACGTGCTCGGCGGGGCGATCTGCGGCGCCCCCGATCTCGTGCAGAAGGTCTACCACTACCGCGAGATAACGGGCGCCGCCCTCGACCCCATGAGCGCCTACCTGCTCATCCGCAGTATGAAGACGCTCGCCCTGCGGATCGGCCGACAGAACGCGAGCGCCCTGCGCGTCGCGCAGTGGCTCGAGTCGCAGCCGGCCGTCACGGTGGTCAACTACCCGGGTCTCGCCTCGCATCCGCAGCACGACATCGCGGCGCGCCAGATGCGCGGCTTCGGCGGCATGCTCAGCTTCAGCCTCGAAGGCGGGTTCGAGACGGTCAAGCGCGTCCTGCCGCGCCTGAAGCTCGCCCACCGCGCCGCCAACCTCGGCGCCGTCGAGACCATCGCCGGCCCGCCGGCGACCACGAGCCACGTCGAGTGCACGCCCGAGGAGCGCGCCGCCATGGGCATCCCCGAGGGCCTCATCCGCTACTCGGTCGGCATCGAGGACCCCGGCGACCTCATCGCCGACCTCGAGCAGGCGCTGGCGGCAGCGTAGCGGCGAGGGACGCGGCGGGCGGCCTGAGGCGGCGGCCGCTCTGCGGCCGCCGCCTCAGGCCGCCCGCTTCTTGCGCACGTGGTGCACCACATATGCGATGAAGCCCGGCGTCACGGACACCGCCACGGCGATGGCGAGGCCGACGGCGAGGTACTCCTGGACCCACGG
>Ga0208197_1002982_pt1 | contig 14128 bp, 15 predicted proteins | sample AD_JPNNA4_MetaG_FD_184444 | JGI IMG/M metagenome (GOLD analysis project Ga0208197, IMG submission 184444) | Active sludge microbial communities of municipal wastewater-treating anaerobic digesters from Japan - AD_JPNNA4_MetaG (SPAdes) (version 2) | ecosystem: Engineered > Bioreactor > Anaerobic...
ATCCATTTCTTTGACTTCTATCCACAAGGGCGAAGAATTTGAAATAGGCAAGGTGATCCGCAAAAAGAAAGAGGTTTGGGTCACCGTCACTCTCGATAATGGTGTTACCGGCTACATCTCGGGCGACACGCACATCTTCGCCATTCAGCAAGTGGAAGCCGTCGGCAATGACCTGGAGCTGTATCAGCAGCCTGATGATTCTTCACCGGTGCTCGCGACCATCACCAAAAAGACCCTGTTCACCGTGCGCGGAGTGGAAACCGTGAATGAAGAGAGTTGGTATCGCGCGGAGACGGGAGAGGGCGTGCAGGGGTACATCAAGTCAGGCGCCAGGCTGCGCGCCAAACCGCAGGTGACCAAAGAAAGCGCGCGCAAGATGATGATCACCGGCGCGTTATTCGCGGTGGGCGGCGCTGTGCTGTATTTTCTTTTCCCCAGCAACCCCGAAGCAGCCGGAGGGAATACCAGCTTTATTTCATTGGGCCTGATCCTGCTGGGGCTGTTCCAGGTCTTCCAGGGTTTCGCTCAATACCGGCAGATGAGCAAAAAAGATTAAGCGGGAAATGCGCCACCAGGAGCGGGCCATAAGCCCGCTCTATTTTAATTAAACTGTACTACAAGGTTCCTCTCCTAATTAATATGTAATAACACAAAGGGGAGTAACAATGCCAACTGAAGAGAAAGTCGCCAGACATAAGTTAAGTGTTCTGGAGCTGGCTCTGACTCTGGGGAATGTAAGCGAGGTCTGTAGAATCTAAGGTGCTCCTAGAACTCAGTTTTATGAGTACAAGCGACGATTTCAAACGCATGGGCTTGAAGGGTTGAAAGACCTTCCCTCTATCCATAAAACGCATCCATTCACCACTCCTCCGGGGGAGGTGGAGCGACCTCTCGCAGTCAGCCTGGACCATCTAACCTGGGGGTGTGTGAAATTGAGCAGCATGCTCAAGCTCGGAGGGATCTCGATTAGTTCTCCAACGATTCAAAACATTTTGGTCAAGCATGGAATGGCGAGCCGTTATAAGAGGTAATAGAAGCCGGAAGAGAAAGCAGCACTCCATGCCATTGGTTGAGGCTTTACAAATAGACCTGGACCTATGGTTAAAGCATTACAACACAGAGCGACTACATCAAGGTTACAGGAACATGGGTCGCCGACCTATGGATACAGTACAATTGTTTGTGAAAAAACCCGTAGAGAAAGAAGCCCAGTAATACAGCTCAGTTAATAAAAAAATGAGCCAAAAAAACAACCACTACGTAAAGTGGTTATCTTAGGGAAAAATCGTATATTTGGAAAGTGAGCGCGGAGGGGATCGAACCCTCAACCAACGGCTTAAAAGGCCGCTGCTCTGCCATTGAGCTACGCGCCCAACCTCAAACGCAAAGATTTTATCACGCCCGTTGACAATGGTCAATCATTTTCCGCGCTTTCGCTCCAGGCTTTCCAGGCTGCCCAGGCGCGCGAAAAAAAGGCCGGTCGCCCAGCCTTTTCGGTTTCCTGTATAGGGTTAGCTCTGCTTCATATAATCTTCCATCGCCACGAGCAAAGCCTCGATATCCGCCATGCTGGTTTCGCCCATGGTGGCCACGCGGTAAGTCAGGTCTTTGATCTTGCCGTACCCGTTGGCAATGCGCATGCCCCTGGTTTGGAGGAACTTGTTGAGCGCGCTGATATCCCAATTCAGGCTATTTTTGATGGTCACCACGGTCTTGGAGCGGTACTGGGGTTTTGCCAGCGGCTCCATGCCATGCCCACTCGCCCATTCCTGCACCCTCCTGGCCATGGCCGCGTGGCGGGCGAAGCGGGCGTCAAGCCCCTCCGCCAGGATACGGTCGAGCTGGCGGTCCAGGGCAAAGATAAGCGCCATCGCCGGGGTCATGGGGGTGGAGTCTTTGACGCGGTGTTTTTCCATCAACAGCAGGTCAAAATACCAGCCACGGTTGCTCACATTTTCTGCTTTTGCCAGCGCGCGGTCTGTGGCGGCTGCCAGCGCCAGCCCGGGCGGGAGAGCCAGGCATTTCTGCGAACTGGTCAGCAAAAAATCCACGCCCAGTTTGTCCATCTCAATTTTCACGCCGCCCAGCGAAGAGACCGCGTCCACCAAAATGAGCGTATCGGGGCTGATCTCTTTCACCACCGCGCACAGGTCCGCCAGTGGGTTCTCAACGCCAGTGGAAGTTTCATTATGCACAATGGTGACGGCTTCGTAATGCTTCTGTTTTAAGGCGTCACGCAGCAGTTCAGGAGTGATGGCCTCGCCATATTCAACTTCCAGTTTATCGGCGGTTTTCCCGTTGGCTACGGCCACATCGTACCAGCGCTGCGCGAAAGCACCGTTAATACAGGAGAGCACGTCTTTTTGCACAAAATTGCGGATACCCGCTTCTTGCATACCTGAACCCGATGATGCCGCCTGGTATACGCGGAACTGGGTATAGAATAACTGCCTGGCTTTTTCTTCTGTCCCACGAAAAATTGCTTCAAAATCTTTGCTGCGGTGTGGAAGCATCGGTTTGGTTTGGGCTTCCAGCACCTCCGGCGCCACATCAACTGGTCCTGGTACGAACATACGGGTCATACGCTTCTCCTTATTAAGTTGGTTTATTGGATCCGGAAGTTGCCCTTCCGGGTAGTACCCTTAACGCAGAAAGAAAGACAGCACCACCAAAACCACAAAAAAGGACCCGGCCAGAATGCCAATGCGCTTGAGGTCTTTCTTGACAAAAGAGTAATCGGGGTCGAATTCTGCGGTTGGCGTTCGCGATGCTGCAGCCTTAGGGGTTGCTGTTTCCGTTTTTGCCACCACCGCGGCAGGTGCGTTTGTTGAGCGTTTTTTAACCTTTTTTGCCATTTTATTCTCCTGTTACGTAATTATAATCACTGCAAAATCCCCTGCACCACGATTCGCTTGTTATCCACAAGGTACGGATAGCAGGAGATCAATGTGATCATGCTGTCGCTGGTCTGCGCCAGCAGATCAACTCGAGTAGGTTCCACAATCTGGCTGCTGGTGATGACGTAGGTGAAGGACCTATCCTGTGTGATAATGGTTACCTCGTCACCTTTCTTCAACTTGTCCAGGTCGCGGAAGATCTCGCTGAAGATATCGTTATGCGCCGAAAGCACCAGGTTGCCCTTATCTCCGGGGTTGGCCGTGCCAATATGCTGTCCCACGCCCTTCTTCAACTGCTCCCAGCCATCTCCCAACACCACCGGTGCGCTAACACCAATCGCGGGGATCTGTATCTGACGCGCCTGTTGAGGGCTTTGCGTGGGCACGGGTAGGTTGGCGTAACTCTGCATCAGCGGGCGCAGGTGTTCAGGGATTTCTGCTTCGTTAAAGCGGTTCTCCTGCCCGGATACTGGGGGCACATGCCCCCCTGGCAACACCACCGCGGTGATCAGCGGCGTGGGGGTCAGCGTGGGTTGCTCGATGACCGATGCCACCTGTTGGTTCAGCTCGCGCATGAGCTTCACCCCATTGAAAATGATAAAGAGCAAGCCAATGATGGCGATGATTTCCACCGCGAAGAGGAAGCGATCGAGACCAGTGCGCCGCCTGGTGGTGCGACGGGCGCGGGGGGCGGTATACTCCTCAGCCTCGATTGCCGGCTCAAATGTTTCTCCCTCAGCAGGCAGAGGGGCCTCGATCAGCCTGCCGGCTTTCCTGAACGCCTCCAGCCTGGCTTCACGTTCCACGCGGCTCTTCTCCATGAGAAGCTGCCTGAGTTCGCTGGCTGTGTAATCTTCAATCGCGCGCCGCCGTGGCACTGGTTTACCTCTTCTTGTTGGAACCAACGCGTTGATTATAACCGATTTACGCACCAGGCTTTCTTTGCAAAATACAACAACCCGGTCATCCGTGTTAAAATGTACCCGTCAATGAAAAGAGGAATGCGCGTGAAGAAGAACTATCTTATCGATATGGACGGCGTGCTGGTAACCGGGAAGACCCCACTCCCCGGCGCCGTGGAATTTATCGACCGCCTGCTCGCCTGCAAAGTGAAATTCTTGATCCTCACCAATAACCCGCTCTATACGCAACGCGACCTCGAGCACCGCCTCAATACGATCGGTCTCAACGTGCCGGCTGAGCGGATTTTCACCTCGGCGATCGCCACCGCGCGTTTCTTGCAAAGCCAGAAGCCCAACGGCAAGGCTTTCGTCATTGGTGAAAGCGGGCTCACGCAAGCGCTGCACGACGTCGGGTATGTGCAAACCGACCTCAGCCCTGATTACGTGGTGCTGGGTGAAGTGACCAATTACAATTTTGAATTGATCACCAAGGCGGTTCGCCTGATCAATGATGGGGCGATGTTCATCGCCACCAATCCGGATTCAACCGGCCCGCTGGAAGCCGGTATTGTGCCCGCCACCGGCGCGCTGGCTGCGCTCATTCAAAAAGCCACCGGCAGAGAGCCTTTTTTTGTAGGCAAACCTAACCCACTGATGATGCGCAGCGCCCTGCGTTACCTCGGCGTGCATTCTGAAGATACCGTCATGATTGGCGATCGCATGGACACAGATATTGTCGCGGGCGTGATGAGCGGGCTGGAGACCATCCTGGTGTTGAGCGGTGTTTCCACCCGTGAGGATGTGGAGCGCTTCCCTTACCGCCCCACGCAAATTCTCAACTCGGTAGGCGAGATAAAAATTGCCTGCTGAGGCACGCGCTCGGAGTTCACAATGAACACGAAAACAGAAAGTAAAACCCAACAACGTTTTATCATTTCGATCATCCTTACCGGCCTTATTCTGGTCGCTGAAATTATCGGCGGTTTATTGTCTGGCTCGCTGGCGTTGCTTTCAGACGCCGCGCATGTGTTTTCAGATATTTTCGCACTGGTATTGAGCTACTTCGCACTGCGCCTGGTTGCGCGCCCCCCAGATGAGCGTCACACTTACGGCTGGCACCGCGCTGAAGTGATCGCCGCCCTCATTAATGGCGCTTCCTTGCTCGTCATCGCCGTAGGCATCTGGGTGGAAGCAGTCAAACGCTGGCAGGCTCCGCTGGAAATCAAGAGCACGGAGATGATGATCATCGCCGTTATTGGCCTGGTAGTGAACATCATCGTCGCTGTCATTCTTGGCGGGCACGATCATACGCACGAGCACGGGCACGACCATGAAGGACACGCAGAAAAGCGCGAAAAACGCAACCTGAATGTGCATAGTGCTTACCTGCACGTGCTGGGCGACCTCATTTCTTCTATCGGTGTCATCATCGCGGCGCTGCTCATCCGGCTGACGGGCGAACGCTGGATCGACCCGTTAATCTCCGTCCTCATCGGCGCCATCATCCTGGTCAGCGCCTATCGCCTGCTGCGCAAATCCCTGCATATATTGATTGAGGGTGTGCCCGAAGGGCTTTCTTTGCAGCAATTACACCAATCCATCGCCTCCGTCGGCGAGGTCGATACTGTTCACGACCTGCATGTGTGGAACCTGGGTTCGAACCAGGTGGCGTTGAGCGCCCATATTGTACTCTCGGCGGAGTTTTTCTCTCAGCAACCATTGGTGTTGGAGAAGATCAAAAGTCTGCTTGCCGCTGAATACGACATTCACCACACCACCCTGCAATTTGAAGAAACGCGCTGTGGTGAAGGCCACGGCGGCTGCAATTAAGACCTCAAAGCCAGCCTGAAAAACCAGGGGATGTGTTTTTACTCAATGCGAACAACCAGGCAGGGCTGACAGCCTGGAAATGAGCATGAATTAACGATAAAGGTGGAAACCCTATCACGGATGAAAGCATTGCATCTTCAAGATGTTGATTATCAGGAGAAACGTTGAATGCGCTGGGTGAGAGAGACAGTCCCACAGCCTGATCAAAATCGTTATTACCGTATCGCCATGAGCATCACACTTGGCGGTAATTTGCTGCTGGCCGTGGGAAAGGGGGTGGCGGCCTGGCTATCAGGTTCATCCGCGGTTTATTCTGATGCCGCCAACTCGGTTTCAGACGTGGTCTACTCGTTATTGATGGTGCTGGGTCTGTGGGTTGCCACACGCCCGCCTGATCTTAGTCATCCTCAGGGACATTCACGGTTTGAACCCCTGGTCGCCTTAATGGTTGCCGCCGCGATGGCTTTGGCAGGCATCGAAGCAGCGCGTACCGCTTATGTCCGTTACACAGAGCCGGGTCTGAGCGCCATCCGCCTGGATTTGCCCACATGGGTATTGCTGGCAAGCGCGCTGGTCAAAGCCGCGATGTACGCATCGATCACGCGCATCAGCAAGAGGCTTCACAGCCCCGCGCTCGCCACCAGCGCGCGCGACAATCTCAGCGATGTCCTGTCTTCCCTGGCAGCCTTTGTGGGGGTTCTGGGTTCCAATTATATTCACCCCCTGGCAGACCCGGTGGCGGGGTTCCTGGTGGCTGTTTGGATCCTGCGGAACGCCTTCCTCGCCGGGCGGGAGAACCTGGGTTTTCTCACCGGTAAGGGCGCGTCGCAAGAGAAAATCAACCAGTTTGTCACCGCCGCTGAATCCGTGCCTGGTGTGATCAAGGTGCACCACATCGTCACCGATTATGTGGGTCCGCGGTTGATGCTCGATTTGCATATCAATGTGGACGGCAACAGCACCGTAAATCACGCCCACGAAATATCCGATGAAGTCACGAAAAGGCTCGAGTCCTTTCCTGAGGTCGACCGCGCCTATGTGCACATTGAACCGCATGACTGGGAGGATGACAAATCGCCCACTTAATCAAACACATTCTGCGATTGGTTTTTCCATGGATCAGCGCCAGGTGAAAGGTGAAGAATGAAAACCCGCCCGGCCCAATTCATCGATGAGCCCATCCAGGTCGAATTCGATTCGCCGCCCACTTTTGATAAAAAACCGCCCTGCCCTCAGCGCTTTCGCTGGCGTGGTCAGGTGTTTACCATCACCTCGGTCGTGGAAGAGCGGGTGGATTACGCGCGCCGCGGGCGCATGTCGCGCAATATGGCGCCGGCTCACCTGGCCAGCGCTTCGCGCTCTGGTTCTTGGGGTGTGGGGCGGTTTTACTTCTGCGTGATGGTGGATTCAGGGCAAATTTTTGATCTCTACTACGACCGCGCCCCTAAAGACGCGGATAACCGTATGGGAGGTTGGTTCCTCAAAGGCGAACGCCTCTCCCAGTCATAAGCAGAACAAAAGCGCCTGCTTGGTTATCGTCCAATATTAATTATTCTTATTCATATATTGACATTATTGATTATCATGGTAGAATATACTTAATATTATTAAGGTTTGATTGGTATTTTAGAAAACAAAGTCGTGAACAACTGGCGAGAACCCCCCCCCGCAGTGCGCGTTTCTTTCTATCAAACCAATCGAAGGAAAATACCATGATCAATAAAACATTGGATCAATGCCCCGTATGTGAATCTGAACTGATGATCACCCGCCTGTATTGTGTCAATTGCGACACCACCATTGAGGGTCACTTCGCTGCTGAACACACCCCTTTTGGCAACCTCACACCTGAGCAGATGCAATTTTTGCTTACCTTCGTTAAGTGCGAGGGGCGCCTTAACCGCATGGAAGACGAATTAAACCTCTCTTACCCCACCCTGCGCAGTCGCCTCACTGAAATCGTGCGCGCGCTCGGTTACGAACCAGGCAAAGATGAAGGGCCCGCTCAACTATCACCAGAGGGTAGGCGGGATATCCTGGAAAAGCTTGACCGCGGCGAGATCTCTTGGGAGGAAGCACGGGCCATATTGCGCGGCGAGAAGTTCATCCCTCAGCACAACGCGGCAGAAGGGGGCAGGTAATGGCAACTGGCGAAGAAAGACTGAAAGTATTAAAAATGGTGCAGGAGGGAAAGATCACCGCTGAAGCGGGCGTTGAGCTGCTCAAAGCCCTGGACGCCGCCAGCAAGAAAGCTGAAGTTGACGAACGCGCTGCGGTGAATTTTCCTGGCAAGGGCGGCGGAAAATTTTTCAGGGTGCGTGTGACCGATACTGACACCGGGCGCACCCGGGTGAACATTCGCCTGCCTTTGGGCATGGTCAATGCCGGCTTGCGCATGGGTATGCGCTTTTCTCCCGAAGTGGAGGGTCTCGACGCCGCGCGCCTGGTTGAGGCTTTGGCCTCCGGCGAAACCGGAAAGATCGTCGATGTGTTAGATGATGAAGACGGCGAGCATGTCGAGGTTTATATCGAGTAATCTGTAAGCAGCCCGGGTTCGCCTTGATCCCGTTTGTTGCCCGGCAGTAGCCTGGCGCAGCCCGCGCGGCTGAAGCGCCTTTAGCGGTGGGCTGGTTCCATCATCACTCTGATGGCGGTACTTCCTTAAGCACTGCTGTCATTCTCCACTTATTTTCCTTGGCTATCAATTCGCCTGACCTGGTCAACCCCTTCCATTCAGGCCGTTATTGGTTTCATACTGCCGACTGGTTGGCAAAACTTTAAATACAAACGGGACGGCAGCTGGCCGTCCCGCGCATCCATCTTCTTTACCGGTTACAGGTTGTAAATTTCTGCATATTTCGCGCGCAGGTAGCGCATATATGGGTCTGGGCGGATGCCTGTGCCAGTGACCTTTTTGATCAACTGTTGCGGCTCATACTTGGCACCATGCCGGTGGATATGGGTGCGCAACCAGGCAAGCAGGTCATCAAACTTGCCCCGGCTGATCTGGTCTTCAAGATCTGGGATGTTTTCCATGATTTTTTCCCACAATTGCGCGGATACCAGGTTACCCAAGGCATAGGTGGGGAAGTACCCGATCATCCCGCCTGACCAGTGCACATCCTGCAGCACGCCTAGGCGATCATTGGGCGGTGTAACACCCAGGTATTCTTGCATCTTTTTATTCCACAACCCCGGCAGATCCGCCACCCGCACGCTGCCGTCCATCAGGCCGATTTCAAGTTCAAGCCGCAGCATGATGTGCAGGTTGTATGTGGCTTCATCCGCTTCGACGCGGATAAGGGAAGGCTCAACTTTGTTGATGCCACGGTAATACTGTTCCAGGCTGACGCCCTTAAGCTGCTGCGGGAATTTTTGCACCAACCTGGGATAGAAGAACTTCCAAAAGGCTTTCGAGCGCCCCACCAGGTTTTCCCACATGCGCGACTGCGATTCATGCACGGCCATGGAAGCGCCGTCTGCCAGCGGTAATCGCCGCAAACTGGCGGAGAACCCCTGTTCGTACATGGCGTGACCAGCCTCGTGCATGGTGCTGAAGAGCGCTGACGCGGCGCGCGACGGGTCAAACCGTGTGGTGATGCGCACATCGTTAATCCCAAAACTGGTGGTGAATGGATGAACCGATTTATCCTGCCGCCCGCGGTTCCAATCGTAACCAAAGCGGGTGATTACCTCCACGCCAAAATCCCACTGACCCTGTTCATCGTAAGGGACGTGCATGAAGGCATCTTCGATCTCGGGTTTGGCGGCGATTTCTTTCAGCAACGCCACCTGCTGCGGTCGCAGCGCGTCAAAGATCTGTTGCACCTCCGCTGTCTTCAACCCGGGCTCAAACCCGTCCAGCAGCGGGTCATAAACGTGGTCGTAAGGCTGGAAAAAAGAAGCGTATGCGCGGCGCAGGTCAACCACTTTTTCGAGATGGGGTTGGAAGATGGTAAAGTCGCTCTTTGCTCGCGCCTCTTCCCACGCCATTTGCGCCAGCGTGGTCACGCGGGTGAAATCCACCACCCATTCCGTCGGTACTCTGGTTTCTTTATCATAACGGTGTGCCACGCGCTGGATCAGGCAGGCGTCATCTGAATCCGCGTCCAATGTTTCTGCGTAGGGTTTCAGTTCTGCCAGCAGTTCTCCCATCTCGTTGCAAGTGAACTTCTGATGCGCCAGGCTGGCGATCGTTTCCAGGATATCTCCGCGGTCTTCTCCGCCACCGCGCGGCATATACACCTGCTGGTCCCACCCCAACACGGCTTCCGCGTGTCCCAGGTCGGTGACTTCCATGATCATGCGCTTAAACCGCTCTACCTTTTTTTGCATCATCTCTCCTGTCATGTTCAGGCGACTTTCCAGCGCAGGGGTTTGCCGGCAAGCGCGTTGAGGATTTCTTCCGCGATATCGTTGGCCGCGCGCGCCTGGGCTTCAACAGTCTGTGCGCCAATATGGGGTGAATCGATCACGTGCGGGTGCGCCACCAGCTCGGTCGCCCCAGGGGGTTCGTTCGCGAACACATCCAGCGCAGCGCCCGCAACGTGACCTGAGTTTAAAGCAGCCAGCAGCGCTTCTTCATCAATAACCCCGCCGCGCGCGGCGCACACAATGTAAACGCCCGCCTTGGTTTTGGCAAGGGCTTCAGCGTTCAGTAAATTGCGTGAATCAGCTGTGAGAGGCATGTGCATGGTGATCATATCAGCAGCAGTGAGCAATTCATCCAGGCTCACCGGTTCACCACCGCGCTTCTTGATTTCTTCGGCTGAAACCAGCGGGTCATAAGCCAGGATTTTCATTTCGAAGGCTTTGGCGCGCGCTGCCACGGCTGAGCCAATGCGCCCGAAACCAATCACACCGAGGGTTTTGCCAAATAGCTCACGCCCTTCGAATTCTTTTTTCAACCATTTACCCGCTTTCATTGAAGCATCAGCGCGTGGAAGTTCACGGACAAGGCTCAACATCAGGCTCAGGGTCAGCTCGGCAACTGCCACGGTAGTGGCCAACGGCGAATTCACAACGGTCACCTGGTACGCTTTCGCGGCAGCCAGGTCGATGTTATCCACCCCAACGCCTGCCCTGCCCACCACTTTTAAATGGGGCGCGGCAGCCAACACCGACTCCGTCACCTTGGTGCGACCGCGAACGATCAGGGCGTCATACTGCCCCACGACCTTTAAGAGGTCCTCCGCGCTGATCCCTGATTGGTCTGTTACCTCTGCCGCAGACCGCAAGATCTCTTTTCCGTTCTCTTCCAATCCATCCGTCAACAGCACCTTCCAGGCAGCCATTCTTACTCCTTGTTTTTGTATAGACTGTTGGGGGAAAACCCCCATCCATTTTACCTTATTTCATTAACAGCGCCTTTTTTTGATGAGAATTTCGCGCATTTTGGAGGTGGTACAATCTGCTCATGGACGCTACCACGAAAAAAGCGCTCAGCCGCGTTAACCCGCGGTTGCTTCAATCGGAAGCCATTCAGCGCTGCAGCCTTGCAGATTGCAAAGGCACCTGCTGCGTCTTTGGCGTGTGGGTAGACCTGCGCGAGGTCGATGATATTATGCGCAACGCTGCCATCATCCTGCCGCATATGCCGCCGGACTGCCGCGTACCCGGCGAGTGGTTTGCCGCGGTGGAAGACAGAGATAAGCGCAGCCCAAGCAGTCGGGTCATCCATACAGCGGTAGAAAACCGGGCTGAGCATTACCAGGGAACCGCCTGCGTTTTCTGCCTCGCGGATGGCAAATGCGCGCTGCAGGTGGCGGCGCTGGCAAATAACCTGCATCCCTGGCGTTTTAAACCATTTTATTGTGTGCTGCACCCCCTCGACCTGGATGAAGAAGGCAGGATCACGTTAGACGCCGCAGAAGATATGGTGAACGAGCAGGGAAGTTGCCTGAGACGCGCGCCCAAACCCATCCCGTTACTCGATACCTTCGAGCCGGAGCTGAAATATCTGCTGGGTGAACAGACTTTTTCCTGCCTTAAGCAGTTCACTTCACGAAACACCGAAGATGAGCCGGAGTAAGACCGCCAAGCTTTGCCATGGGTGGGGGAAAAACCGTGATAGGTTGAACAGATCTTTTTAAGATAAAATATATCTGAATATGATGATTCGAGGAATTGTGCATTGAAACCAAGACTGAGCCTTGCCGTGTTGATCCTCACCGCCGTTTTCGCTGCTTTGTTTGCGCGGGTACAGGGGGTTTCCGCGCTCACTTCCCCCGGTAAAAGTGAAGCTGATAGCGCCCTGTGCCTGCCCGAGACAAGCGAAGAACTGATGAACGGCTGCCTGAAAGCCGGCCCAGCTGCGCGCCTTGAAGAACTGGCCGCCAGGGGAATCCCCCCGCAGGGACGGCAGCTGTTCGCCTCGCGGACGCCGTATGAACTCGGCGCCACACCCTTCTCTTACGCCAAACTGGTCGATGACCAGGAAATTCCCCTGTACGCCACGCTCGCTGACGTCGAAAGTGGTAAGCCCAGCAACGTCCTGCCAAAAAGCCGTACCAAATACGTGGCGTTAATGAACAGCGCTGAGACCTCGCGTGGTCGTTTCTATCAGATCGCCACTACCGAATGGGTGAGCGTGGAGCTCGCCAAGAAAGTCGCGGCGACCAACTTCCAGGGATACATTCTTAAAGAAAGTCCGGATTTTTCCTTTGGCTGGATCATCAATGAAACGACCAGCCGCGCTGGTCCTGGTTACGAATACCCCGAAACCGGTGTGAACTACTGGCGGCTGGACCCCGTTATGGTTTATGACTCTGCAGTGGTCAACGAGACCGAGTGGGTGATGATCGGCTATAGCGAGTGGGTGGAACACCGGGTTATATCGCGCGTCATTCCCAACTATCAGCGCCCCGCAGGCGTGCCAGTTGACAAGTGGATTGAGATCAACCTGTATGAAAACACGCTGACCGCATATGAAAATGGTCAGATGGTTTTTGCCACCCTCATCGCCTCAGGAGTCAACCCTTTCTTCACCCAGCCTGGGGTGTTCCAGATTTACAAAAAACTGGAATCCGACCCCATGAGCGGTTCTTTCGAAGTCGACCGCTCCGATTACTACTACCTGGAAGAAGTACCTTACATCATGTATTATGACAAAGCCCGCGCGATCCACGGTGCTTACTGGCAGCCGTTCCTCGGCTACCAGAACTCGCATGGATGCGTCAATCTCAGCGTGGCAGACGCGCACTGGATGTTCAACTGGGCGAACGATGGCGACTATGTGTACGTGTGGGATCCATCAGGGAAAATCCCGACCGACCCCAGCTTCTACGGAGACGGTGGATTTTAGGGCTTTCTTCTTTAGTGATGACTCATTTCTTCAAAGAACAGTCAGCCGACGTTCAACCTCATAAAGTTGCCTCTTGAACACAAGAAGGATAAAATGAAAATAAAAAAATGGGTTTTCATCGCCGCGATCACCGCCCTGGTGAGCGTGGGCGGCAGCGCCTGCGCACCAGCTGCAGCAATCGAAAGCACTCCTCAACCAACACAAACCCCTTATGTGATCGTGGTAACTCCTACAGCAGCGGAGGTTTCTGCCACACCTGAGCCTACCGAACCCCTTGCAGCGCCCGATGCGGAAACACCCCGGGGTGAAGAACCGCCCAAGTACTTCCGTGAAGAATTCGATGGAGGTCTTGACGATTTTGAACAGATATTATGGACAGGGCGTTTCGGTAAAGATAAGATTTACACCGAAGATGGAAAATTAAAGGTGCGCCTCAACGCGATGTACCTTGCGCCTTACCTCACCTATGACCCGTACACTTACACGGATGTGCGCCTGGAAGTAAGCGCTGAAAACCTGGCATATAACGACAACCACATCACCCTGGTGTGCCGCTACGATGAAGAATTAGGCTGGTACGAGTTCAATATCAGCAGCAATGGGCTCTTCCGTATCAATTACTACGACAACACGCTCGTTAAAGGTCACGTGAAGTTATGGAACGGCGGTTCCAACGACATTAAAATGGGCAGGCAGATCAACAAGATCACCGCAGAGTGCATTGGTACTCAACTCTCGTTGTATGTAAACGATGTGCTCCTCAAAACCGTAGAGCACAAAGACCTGAGAGAAGGGCGCGTAGGGCTGGGCGTATCCTCTTTTAACCAATTCCCGGTGAACGTGGACTTTGAGTATTTCGATATCAGTCAACCGTAATTGTCCAGCACCTCAGAAGACCTGACATGCCAATGCATGGTGCGGATGGGGCTTGAAATAAAAGAAATCTCGTGTACTATATAAGTACCATCCAAAATTAGATAAGTAAGACAACAAGGAGAAAGCGATGAATAAAAAAGCGTTCATCTCATTGATGATGATTGCCCTGGCTTTGACCTTGCTCGTCTCCGCCTGTGGCAATTCCAAAGGAGCAGCCACAACCGAACCCCCTCAGGTCATCATCATCACTGCCACACCCGAATCTCCTCAGGTCATTATAATCACTGCTACATCCGAGGAAATGGCCCCGCCGATAGTGG
>Ga0208197_1002984_pt1 | contig 14126 bp, 9 predicted proteins | sample AD_JPNNA4_MetaG_FD_184444 | JGI IMG/M metagenome (GOLD analysis project Ga0208197, IMG submission 184444) | Active sludge microbial communities of municipal wastewater-treating anaerobic digesters from Japan - AD_JPNNA4_MetaG (SPAdes) (version 2) | ecosystem: Engineered > Bioreactor > Anaerobic >...
TCAGTAATTCCCTGGCCGCCGCAAAAATGCCGTCGGACGTGAAACCGAACTTCTCATACAGCACCGGTCCGGGCGCGGACGCGCCGAAGGTCTCCATGCCGATGATCTTTCCCGAAAGCCCGACATAGTGCTCCCATCCCAGCTTGATTCCCGCTTCCACGGCCAGGCGCGCCCGAATTCTCGGCGGCAGGACCGAATCGCGGTATTCCTGCGGCTGGCGGTCAAAAATTTCCCAGCTGGGCAGCGACACAACACGGACGCGGGTTCCTTCCTGCGCCAGCCTGCGGCCGGCTTCCAGCGCCAGGGCCACTTCCGAACCGGTGGCCATCAGGATAATGTTCGGCTCGAGGACAGACGACTCCCACAGGACATAGCCGCCCCGGCCCGCGCAGGAGGCGGGCGCACAGATGGAGCGATCCAGAAGCGGCAGGTTCTGTCGGCTGAAGATCAGCGACGTCGGCCCGGTGGTGTTGGCCAGCGCCAGACGCCAGGCCTCCAGCGTTTCGTTGGCGTCCGCCGGCCGGATAACCGTCATGTTGGGAATCTGACGAAGATTCATGATCTGCTCGACCGGCTGATGCGTCGGACCGTCTTCGCCCACGCCGACGCTGTCATGCGTAAAGACAAAAATGACGCGAAGACCCATTAAAGCAGCCAGCCGCATGGGCGGGCGCATGTAGTCCGCGAATGTCAAAAAGGTTGCCGTGTAGGGGATCACGCCTCCGTGCAGCGCGAGCCCCACCGAGATGGCGCCCATCGCATGTTCGCGCACGCCGAAATGAATATTGCGCCCCGAGTAACCCCAGGCGCCGCCCACCATGCCGTGCAGACCTTCCCTGCCGAGATTCGGACTTTGAAAATCACCCATACCCTTGAGCCAGGTGCAGGTCGAGGGATTCAGGTCCGCCGACCCTCCGACCAGCTGGGGTACCTGGGAGGCGATCATTTGCATCACGGCTTCCGAAGCTTTGCGCGTGGCCATATCCTTGGACCCCGCCGGGAATTCGGCAAGCGCCGCGTCCCAGCCCTCGGGCAGTTCGCCCGAAAGAGCTCTTTCCAGTTCAGCGGCCAGGGCCGGATTCGCCCGCCGGTAGTCGGCCAGCGCATCCTGCCAGGCGCGCTCGTACTTTCTCCCGTGGGAAACCGCCCTGCGGAAAAATTTCGCGACCTCCCCGGAAACATAAAATGCCTGCTCCGTGGGCCAGGAGCAGGCTTCTTTGGCGCCGTTGAGCTCCTTTTCCCCCAGGGGAGAGCCGTGCGAATCGCACAAACCCTGTTTGTTTGGGGCGCCGTAGCCGATCGTGGTCCGCACGCAAATGAGCGACGGTTTTTCCTTTTCTTTTTTGGCTTTTTTAATGGCCCGGTCGATAGCGGCCACATCGTTTCCGTCTTTGACCTTCTGCACCTGCCAGCCGTAAGCCTTGAAGCGCATCTCGATGTCCTCGGTAAAGGCAAGACCCGTGGAACCTGCCAGAGAGACCCGGTTGTCGTCATACAGGACGATCAGCTTTCCCAGGCGCAGATGGCCAGCCAGAGAGCAGGATTCCGCGGCCACACCTTCCATCAAATCACCGTCGCTGGCCATGACATACGTATAATGATCGATGATCTGCTGACCCGCGCGGTTGAAACGGGCAGCCAGGTGCGCTTCGGCAACGGCCATGCCGACACCGTTGGCCAGTCCCTGGCCCAGGGGGCCGGTGGTAACTTCAACACCCGGCACATGCCTGTACTCGGGGTGCCCCGGCGTCCGGCTTCCCCACTGGCGGAAATTTTTAATGTCATCCAGAGATAAATCATAGCCTGTCAGGTGCAGAAGCGCGTACAACAGCATCGAGGCGTGACCGGCCGACAGAACAAACCGGTCCCGGTCCGGCCAGTCTGGATTTTCAGGATTATGCTTTAAATGTTTGGTCCACAACGCAAAGGCCATTGGCGCCGCGCCAAGCGCCATGCCCGGGTGGCCGGATTTGGCCTTTTCAACCGCGTCCGCCGCCAAAAACCTTATGGTATCAATGCATTTCTTTTCCAGTTCGTTTTTGTCCGGCATAAAGTCTCCTTCATGTTTTTTCACGGTGCTTCCCTTAAAACAAACCTGAAATTATTGCACGTAAAATTTAAGCCAGCGATTCATCGAGCCACCGCAGATATTCCTCGCTGCCGTCGACAACAGGAACCGCCATGATTTCAGGGGTCTCGTAAGAATGCAGCGCCTTAACGGCGGCTTCGACTTTTGGAAACAGGCTTTTGCGGGTTTTGATCAGGCACAGGCATTCCCGGGCGCTCTCCACCTTGCCCTTCCAGCGGTACGTGCTTTCGACGGAATCGACAATCTGGACGCAGGCGGCCAGTTTTTCCCCGACCAGGCTCTGTGCGATGCCTCTGGCCTGCTCCTTCGTTTCCGTTGTCACCATCACCTGAATAAATCCCGTCATCTCCCCATCGCCCATTGCCTCTCGCCTCTCGCCCATGACCCGTAGGGAACGGTCGCGACCGTTCCTTACATTTCACTCATCACTGTCTGTGTCACCCCGAGCCCGTCGAGGGGCACCATCCCCCATCCACCATTTTATACATCATAATCGCTGCCGCCTGCGGAAGACTGAGCGATTCGGCGCCTCCCCCGCCGGGGATTCGCCAGCGCTCATGGACCTCGCCAAGCAGATGATCCGGCAGGCCGTGGCTTTCGTTCCCCAGAAGCAGCGCCGCTTTTTTCGTCAGCGCACGCGGCGCGACGCCCCGGTGCGGGTCGCTGCCGACAAGAATGTACTCCCGCCGGATTTCCGGCAGCAGGGCCGCAATGTCGATATTCGTCAAAATTCTCAGGGAAAAAACGCCGCCCATCGACGCCCGGACCGCCTTGGGATTGGTCCAGTCCACCGAGTTGGCGCTGAGGAGAATACCGGAAAAGCCGAACCAGCAGGCGCTGCGGATCAGTGCGCCCAAATTGCCGGGATTGTTGATTTCATGAAGGATCAAAATATGGCTGCCGGACGATTGGAGAAAAGAAGAAGCGGAAGGCTCCTTTCCGACTTTGACGACAGCGATGATTCCCTCCGGCTCCCTGTCCTGGCTCAGTTTTTTCCACTCCGGGCGTGTCAACTGATAAGTGGGAACGTTGCTCTTTGTCTCACGGAAAATTTTCTCCCAGACGGAAATTTTTTCCGGCAGAACGAGCAGGGCTTCGGCCTGCCGGTCGCTTTTCAGCAGTTCTTCAACAACTTTCACTCCTTCGGCCAGAAACAGGCCTTCCTCGCGGCGAAACTTCGTGTTTTGCAGGCTTGCCCATCTTTTCAACTGATTTTGAGACGCGCGGGGAATGTTGGACAGCATGTCACCCTCACTCCTTCATGGTTACCGGGGGAACCTCGCCTTCCTCTTTTTCCGGCCAGACAACCGATGAAATGATCGAAGCAGCCAGAATCGAAGCAATAATCAAAAGCGAAATCCCGACCGGCACATGGAAAAAATCCGCGATCATCATCTTGACGCCGACAAAGGACAGGATGGCCGCCAGACCGTAATGAAGAAGGTGGAACAGCCGCATCAGGCCGGAAATGGAAAAAAACAGCGACCGCAGGCCCAGAATCGCGAAGACGTTGGAGGTGTAAACGATAAAGGGATCCTGGGAAATGGCCAGCACGGCGGGAATCGAGTCGATCGCGAAAAGAATGTCGGTCGTCTCCAGGGCGAGCAAAACGGCCAGCATCGGCGTGGCAACCCGCACACCCCCTTCGACAACAAAAAATTTCGCTCCGGAGAAGTTTTTCGAAACCGGCATGACGTAGCGCAAAAGCCGGATCGCGATGTTTTTGTCGGGGTGGACTTCCGTCTGCTTGTTCAGCGCCATTTTGATGCCGGTGACAATCAGAAAGGCGCCGAAAATATACATGACCCAGTGGAAGCGGCTGATCAGCGCCACGCCCGCGAAGATGAAAACGCCGCGCGTGATCAGCGCCAGAAGAATCCCCCAGAACAGCGCCTTGTGTTCGTAAGCGCGGGGAACGTCGAAGTAGCGAAAGATCAGCATGAAGACAAAGAGATTGTCGATGCTGAGCGAGTATTCAATCAGGTAAGCGGTCACATACTCGATGGCTTTTCCGTGTCCGTAAAAGAAATAAATCCCCGCCCCGAACGACAAAGCCAGCGTCACCCAGAAGGACGTCCAGAGCAGCGCTTCCTTCATTTGGATGACGTGGGTTTTCCGGTTGAAGACGCCGAGATCCAGCGCCAGCATCGCCAGAATGAACACCCCAAAGAAGATCCACCAAACGGTCATGACATCCGATTCCTCTGCTTACAATAAACGGCCGAGCGCCTGGGCCGCGTTATGAATAATGTCCCAGGACGGACTGTACGGCGGCGAGTAGGCCAGGTCCAGGTAGCCGATCTGATCCAGGTCCATCCCCGCCCAGAGCGCGACGGAAAGCGCATTGATCCTGCCCACCGCGCCGGCGGCCCCTACCGCCTGCGCGCCCAGCAGTTTCCCCGTCGAACGATCGGCCGTCAGCTTGAGGCCGATTTTTCTCATGCCCAGCGCGGGCGCCATGGCGCTGCCCCAGGTGATGTTGCTCACCGGAGAAAAGCCCGCGTCGACGGCTTCCTTTTCCGACAGCCCCGTCGCGGCGCATTGGAGTGAAAACAGCCGGAAAGACTGAGCGCCGACAATGCCGTCAAACGTCATCGGTTTGCCTCCGATATTGCGCCCGGCCACGCGGCCCTGCTTGTTGGCGATGTCGCCCAGGGGAACATTTACCCAGCGGCGGCTGACGCGATGAAAGGATTCGCAGCAGTCGCCCGCCGCGTAAATGTTGGCGATGGAGGTCTGCTGGGAAAAATTGACGGCAATCGCTCCGGTTGAACCTATTTTCAAACCCGTCGCCCGGGCCAGGCCCGCATCGGGCCGGACACCGATGGCCAGCAAAACCAGATCGCCTTCATAATCTCCCCGATCCGTCAGGACGCGCAGCGGCGCGCTTTTCCCCTTTTCAATGGCCCGGGCGGACGCGCCTCCGACAAATTCCACGCCGTTAGCCTTAAGCTCCTCCAGCATGACTTTCGACAGCGCCGCGTCCCAGCGGTTGGCCGGAAGCGGATCCTTGTGGATGATGGTTGTGGCAATGCCCGCGGCCGAAAGCGCCTCGCTCATTTCCAGACCGATGAAGCCGCCGCCGATCGCGACGACCCGCTTCGCATTTTTTTCTTTGAGCCTGGTCTTGATGGCGATGGCGTCCTCCAGATTGCGCAGGGAAACCACGCCCGGCAGGTCAAGCCCCGGCAGATCCGGCACAAAAGCGGAGGTCCCGGTGGCCATCACCAGAACGTCATAGGGAAAAATCCGCCCGTCCCGGAGCGCGACTTCGCCCTTTGCCGGATCGATGCCTTCCACGCGCGCATGGATCTGCGCGTCAATGCCGCTTTCGCGGAATTTTTCCGGCGTGCGCGCGATCAGTTTCTTTTCGTCCTGAATTACATCCCCGATGTAATAGGGCAGAGGTCAGGCGGCAAAGGCGACAAACTTCCCCTGCTCCAGCATCGTGACGTTCAGCGACGGATCGGTCCTTTTTGCTTCCGCCGCCGTGGCCCCCCCGCCGGCGCCTCCGCCAACAATCACCAGATTCCTGCCCATCAGAACCTCCCGGCTTATTTTGTCGCGGCGGATACCCGCCTGCGCCAGAGAATAATCGCGATTCCCGCCAGCATCATCAGAATGCACAACACCTGCCCCATGGTGTTGAATCCCAGAACAAATCCCAGATGCGCGTCCGGCTCCCGGAAAAACTCGATGACGAAGCGCACCAGGCCGTAGCCGAAAATATACAGGCCGACCATAAAGCCGTCAAAGGGATTGCGCTTGCGGACGCCCCACAGGACCATGAATAAAAACAGCCCCTCGAACAGGGCTTCGTAAAGCTGGGACGGATGCCGCAGGCTCCCCGTCGCGTCCTGCGGAAAAAACATGCCCCACGGCACGGTCGTCGCCCGGCCCCAGAGTTCGCCGTTGAGAAAATTGCCGATCCGGCCGAACAGATACCCCAGCGGCGCCGCCGCGCAAAGCCAGTCGCCGAAGCGCCACCAGAAGATGTTGCGCCGGCGGCAAAAATAAATCGTGACCAGCAAGACGCCGATGAGGCCGCCGTGGTAGGACATGCCGCTCAATCCCACAAAGCGGACCCCGTCGGAGAAGTCGAACGGCAGGAAAATTTCCAGCGGATGGGAAAGATAGTAGGAGAAATTATAAAACAGCGCATAACCCAGCCGCCCGCCGATCATCAGGCCGAGCATCGCCCAGACCATGTAATCCTGCATGCCTTCCGTCGTGAAGGCAATTTCCCCGCGCTTGATCCGGTAGGCAAACAGAGCGTAAACCACGGCGAAAGCCACCAGATACATGAGGCTGTAATAGCGAAGCTGAAAGGAGCCGATGCTGAAAAGCACGGGGCTGATGTGCGAGGGCAGATGCTGCCAGAGAGCGAGAAAAGATTCCATCAGGTTTCCATTTTTAAAAGAATATAAATCCGGCCGAAACGCGTTGTAAGACGGCAGAGAAAGGCTGACAACGCCGGTCAGTACACCTGTCCCTTGACTTCATCCAGGTACAGCTCCGCGCTGTGCACGGCGTTGGCGCCGTCGCCCGCGGCGGTGACCACCTGCCTGAACAGCTTGGCGCGGCAATCTCCCGCGGCGAAAATGCCGGGGGCATCGGTGCGCAGATTTTCATCCGTCTCAATGAAGCCCGTTTTGTCCATCGCCACCAGCCCTTTGAACATGTCCGTGTAGGGCAGGCGGCCGACAAAAATAAAAGCGCCGTCGGCTGCGATTTCACTGATCTTTCCCGTCCGGACATCTTTCACTTTCACGCCCGTGACGAATTCGGCGCCGGAAATTTCCTCAACGGTCGCGTTCCAGACGAACTCGATCTTCTTTTCGGCGAAGGCCCGGTTCTGCAGCATGCCCGCCGCGCGCAGACGATCGCGCCGGTGAATCACGAAGACTTTGGAGGCAAAATGCGTCAGAAACAGCGCTTCCTGGATGGCGGTATCGCCGCCGCCCACCACAACCACCGTGCGGTTGCGGTAAAACGGCCCGTCGCAGGTGGCGCAGTACGAAACGCCCTTCCCCGCGAATTGCGCCTCACCCGGAACGCCCAGGCTCCGCCACATCGCACCCGTCGCAGCAATGATGCTCAATGTTTTGTAAGCCCGGTCACCTGCCGCCACTTCCCAGACCACCGGCGAATCGGAAACTTTTCTCACGCCGGTGACGTCTTTGGGCAGGATTTCCAGGCCGAACTTCTGCGCCTGCTTTTTAAAGAGCTGCATCAGCTCGAAGCCGCCGATGCCTTCGGGGATGCCCGGATAATTTTCGATCATGTCCGTGATCGTGATCTGGCTGACCGTTCCCGCCCCTTCGACCAGCAGAGTTTTCAGAGCGGCACGCGCGGCGTAGATGCCGGCCGTGCAGCCGGCGGGACCTCCGCCGATAATGATCATATCGTAGTCCGTTGTCGGCAGGTTTGCGTGATCCATGAAAAATCTCCTGAAGATTTGATGACTGACTTTAATCAGGAAGAGGCGCTTTTGTAAAGGCCAAATTGACGGGTGGCGACAGAATAACACGGCGCGGAAATTAAAGCCCGACAGGCTTTTCCGAAATGATTTTCTTGACATACAAACCCACGTTTCCTATAAATACCAGTAATGAATAACGTCAATGTAGTGCGGACATTTATGTCCGCTAAAATATTAAATGTAGTGCGTGGCTTTAGCCTCGCTGTTTTGAATGAAAATGTAGTGCGGACCTTCAGGTCCGCTATTGGCGGGTCTAAAGACCCGCACTACACGGGAAATGGAGGCAATGATGAAACGATTATTTTGCACGCTGGTCGTGGGGATTGTTTTTTCGGGGATTGCCGGGGCAGCCGAGCCGCCCAAAGAGCCGATTCTGAAAATCGAAACTGGCATGCACACGGCGTTCATCAGAAACATCAGCGTGGATGACGCCAACCGGTATCTGGTGACCGGCTCCCACGACAAGAGCGTCCGGGTGTGGGAACTGGCCACCGGCCGACTGCTCTCCGTCCTGCGGCCGCCAATTGGCGAGGGAAATGAAGGCAGAATTGATGCAGTGGCGATTTCTCCCGACGGGCAAACCGTGGCCTGTGGGGGGTGGACACAATTTGCCGGACCGGAAGGCGGACTTGCCGATGATGGTGTGAGCATCTACCTTTTCCACCGCGCCACGGGGAAACTGACCCGCCGGATTACCGGCCTCCCCAACGTCATCTTTCATCTTTCCTTTTCTCCCGACGGGCTCTATCTGGCAGCGACGTTGGGGAAAAATAACGGCATCCGCGTTTTCCGCACCGCCGACGGGGCGCTGGTGGGCGAGGACAGGGATTACGGCGCTGATTCCTACTACGTCGTTTTTGACCGCCGGGGTCGCCTGGCTGCAGCCTCTTTCGACGGTTATATCCGCCTCTACGACCGTCCGGGCGCGGATGGCCTGAAGCTTCTGGCTAAACAAAAGGCCCCGGGGGGGAAGCGGTCATTTTTCCTTTCCTTTTCTCCCGACAACAAGCAGCCATTTTCGCTTTCCTTTTCCCCCGACGGGGAAAAGCTGGCCGTGGGCTTTAACGATTCCACGGCGGTGGATGTCCTTTCCGCCTCAGACCTCTCCCACCTTTATTCCCCGGACACCTCCGGTGTGGATAACGGAAATCTCGGGCGCGTCTCCTTTTCCCCCGACGGTCGCCTGTATGCGGGAGGAACATATTACAAAAACGGCCAAACCCTCATTCTTTCTTGGGAAAAAGAGGGCCGGGGCCAGCGCCGGGAGCTGCCCGGTGCGCTTAATACCATCATGCACTTCATGCCGCTGGCCACGGGCGGCGTGGCCTATGGTTCGGGAGACCCCGCCTTTGGCGTTCTGGATAAAAACGGCCGGCGCGTCCTTTTTCAAAGCGCGCAGATTGCGGATTACCGGGGTAATCGTGAAGGTTTTCGCCTCTCGTCCGACGGCAAAAAGGTAAGCTTCGGGTATGAATACGGTGGCAACTCCCCCGCCACGTTTGACCTGTCCACACTCATGCTGTCTCCCGACGGGGATACATCCGACCTGTATCCCCCTGATACAAATAGTCTTTCCGTCACGGACTGGAAACATGCAACCTCCCCCAAACTAAACGGCCGGGCGCTGGCGCTGAAGCAATACGAAATCTCCCGCAGTGTCGCCATTTCGCCGTCCCGGGACGCCTTTCTGCTGGGAGCAGATTGGTCACTGCGCTATTTCGACAGGAGCGGCAATGAAAAATGGCAGGCCCCCTCTCCCGGCGTAACCTGGGCGGTGAACATCTCCCGAGACGGCCGCCTGGCCGTGGCCGCCTTTGGCGACGGTACAATCCGCTGGTATCGCCTCTCCGACGGGAAGGAGCTGCTGGCCTTCTTCCCCCACAAAGACAGGAAGCGCTGGGTACTCTGGACATCATCCGGCTACTACGACGCCTCTCCCGGCGCTGAAGAACTGATTGGCTGGCATCTCAATCGCGGCAAGGACACGGCGGCGGATTTCTTTCCCGCCTCCCGCTTTCGCGCCGCCTATTACCGCCCTGATGTGCTTGCCAGAGTTCTGGAAACAGGTGATGAACAGGAAGCGCTGCGTCTGGCCAATGAAGAATCAGGCCGCAGAAGGACAGAACAGGCCATTGCCAGCATTCTGCCCCCGGTAGTGACAATCCTCTCACCTGCCGATGGCACGGCTGTCTCGCAAACGGAGGTGACTCTTTCCGTTTCCCTGCGCAGCCCGTCAGACGCGCCGGTGACGGCCATCCGGACACTGGTGGATGGCCGGCCGGTATCCACGGAGCGTGGTCTGGTTATCAAACCCACGGGAGATACAAGGCAAATCAGGGTTTCAATTCCGCCCCGGGATGCGGAAGTCTCGGTTATCGCGGAAAACCGCAATGCCGCGAGCGAACCGGCCACAATTCGCCTCTATTGGCGAGGCAAGGCGACGCAGGATGAGTTTGTCATCAAGCCGAAACTTTACGTTCTGGCCGTGGGGGTCAGCGCCTATGAAGAAGCGGATTTGCAGCTTGGTTTTGCCGCCAAGGATGCCCGCGACTTTGCCCGGGCGCTGACAGGTCAGAAGGGCGGCCTTTACCGCGAGGTGACCGCGCGGATTTTAACCGATAAACAGGCCACACGCGATGACATCATGGACGGACTGGACTGGCTGCAAAAGGAGACGACCAGCAAGGATATTGCGATGGTGTTTCTGGCCGGCCACGGTGTCAACGACCCGGCGGGGATTTACTATTATCTGCCGGTGAACGCCAATCCGGAAAAGCTGAAAAGAACGGGCGTGGCTTTTTCCGACATCAAAAACACGATGGCGTCGCTGGCGGGGAAGGCGATTCTGTTTGTGGATACGTGCCATTCCGGCAATGTGATGGGAGCAAGACGCGGGGCGGCGGATATTAACGCAGTGGTCAATGAGCTGGCCAGCGCGGAAAACGGCGCGGTGGTTTTTGCCTCTTCCACGGGCAGGCAATATTCGCTGGAAGACAAGGCGTGGGGCAATGGCGCGTTCACCAAAGCGCTGGTGGAAGGCATCGGCGGCCGGGCGGATTATTCCGGCAAGGGGAAAATCACGATCAACATGCTGGATTTGTATTTGTCCGAGCGGGTGAAGGAATTGACGGGCGGCAAACAGACGCCGACCACCACCAAACCGCAGACCATTCCCGATTTTCCGATTGCGGTGAAGAGGTAGGATTTATGATGTAGTGCGGACCTTCAGGTCCGCTAAAAAATGTAGTGCGTGGCTTTAGCCGCGCTGGTTTTGGCGGGTCTAAAGACCCGCACTACATTTTTTCTATAACAAACCGGAGCGCCGGTCTATGCCGTACAAACGCAAACCCAGATTGCCGAACTTCGACTACCTTGGCCGCCATCGCTACTTTATAACGATATGCACGGACCAGAAACAACCCCTGCTCGAAGATTCCGAACGGGTCAACGCGGCCATTGCCGTCCTTGCCGAAAAGTCCCGCGAGCATGGTTTCACCGTTTGGGGCTATTGTTTCATGCCGGATCATCTGCATCTTCTCCTGGAAGGGGAGAGAGAAGATGCAGACATGCAAGCTTTCGTCAGAGGGTTCAAGCAGAAAACCGGATATCGATACCGCAGCGAAACGACGGCGGCGCGCCAATTGTGGCAGCCCGGTTACTATGACCGCGTTTTGCGCCGGGATGAGGATCTTCAGGAGGTGTTGAAGTATATTTTCAACAACCCCGTCCGGAAAGGGTTAGTCGGCCATTATGGCGATTACCGGTACCTGGGATCGCTGGCGCTGGATGTTAAAACCGTGACGTTTTGATTTTGATGGTGGGAACGGAATTAGCGGGGTTAAAACCCCGCACTACATAATCTGGAGGACATAGCGGATTTAAAAATTCGCACTACTTTACGAATATGATGTAGTGCGTAGCTTTAGCTGCGCGGTTTTGGCGGGTCTAAAGACCCGCACTACATAACCCAGAAGACATGGCGGGGTTAAAACCCCGCACTACGTTACGGAGAAGGCAAAAAGGCTTGACTTGACCGGACCGGCTTTCTATACTTCGCGCATCAAATCTGGGAGCGTCAAACATGGCAAAAAACTATCTGATGGCCATCGATGTGGGCGGAGGCTCCGGCCGCTGCCTCCTTCTGGATCCGGAAACGGGCAAAACCGTATCGGCAAAGCGAAACTGGACGCATCCGACCGCGCCCGGCACAAGCGGACTCGGCAACCTGATCGACACGAATGGTCTGCTTGCGAAGATTGCCGAAGCCTCCCGCGAAGTCCTTCTCAAGGCCGGGGCGGAACCGAACCGGATCGCGGGCATCGCCGTCGGCGGCATGCGCAACACCATCGTGGCGCTGGATCGGCAAAACAATGTTCTTCTGGCAACCCCCAACCGGGACGCCCGGGCCCTGGGCGAAGGCATGATGCTGGGGGCCGAGAGGGGAAGTGAAGTCCACGCCGTCTCCGGGCACTGGCCGACGCCGCTGTTTCTCGGCACGCGCCTGCTGTGGATGAAAAACAACGCGCCCGACCTGTTCCGGCAAACCGCCGCGGCCCTGTCCGTCACGGACTGGCTGGCCTTCGTCCTGTCGGGAAAGATGGCCGCCGAACGCTCCCAGGCGGGGGAAACGCTTCTTTTCGATCTGCAAAAGCGCAGTTGGGCTTTCGATCTCATCGATTCGCTGGGATTTGACCGGTCGCTCTTTCCGGAGCCCGTGGATTCCGGCGCGCCCATCGGCAGTCTCACCCGGCAGGCGGCCGATCTGCTGGGTCTTGTGCCCGGCATCCCCGTGGCGGCGGGCGGGGCCGACACCCAGTGCGGTCTGCTCGGCGCGGGCGCGGTGAAAGACGGCGACCTGGCCGTCATCGCCGGGACCACCATGCCCCTGCAACTGGTGACCGGCCAGCTGATTCTGGATCCAACCGGCCGCCTCTGGAGCGGTCTGCACGTCGTGCCGGGCCGGTATGTTCTGGAGAGCAACGGCCTGGTCACGGGCGACGTCATCGACTGGTTTGCTCATCTTCTCTATCCGGATTCTGCCGATGCGACGCTCAGCCTCTTTGCGGAGGCGGAAAAATCCGTCCCGGGCGCCATGAACGTTTATTCCACGTTCGGGACCGCCCTGTTCGACGGAAGGGTCGTCGGCTTCCCCGTGGGCAATCTCACCTTTTCCCACATGATCACAGGCGACGCTTCCCGCAGCCGCAGGCACATCGCCCGCGCCCTGGTGGAGGGGATCGCCTTTTCCGTCCGCATCAACCTCGAACAGCTCGCCTTGGTCTCCGGCAGGGAAATCCGCGAGCTGAGGGTCGCCGGAGGCATGTCCCAAAGCCCGCTGTTTTCGCGGATTGTCGCAAACGTGACGAATGCGCCCGTTTCCGTCCCGCCCACCGCGGAAGTGACGTCTGTAGGCGCGGCTGTGCTGGCGGGCGTCGGAGCGGGAATCTTTGCCGATCCGGCAGCCGGGGCCGAAAAGGTAGCCTCCGCCCTGACCCGCTATCAGCCGGACGCGGCCGGGGAAAAATACCGGAACTTTTACACGGGCTGGCGGCAGGCTTTCGATAAGCGCGCCGATACCGACACCCACGTCGGGAATCTGCTGATCAACGCCATGTTCGAACCCGCTGCGGCCGCGGGCAAGGCGGCCGATCCGTCTTTTTCGCCCAACATCCTTGTCACCGCCTCGATGGACGAAACCGCGATCCGCGAACTCGAAGCCATCGGGAAGGTAACGTACGCGGAATGGCGGGAAAAGCAGAAGCTCTACGACGGAGGCGCGGAGCTGGCCGGAGCGCTGGCCGGCACACAGATTTTCATCACCGAAATGGACGTTGTGGATTTCCCGGCCATCCGCGAGGCGCGCAGCCTGCGGGCCATCGTCACCTGCCGCGGAAACGCCGTCAACGTCGATCTCGCGGCTGCCACCGCCTACGGCATCCCCGTCATCAACACGCCGGGAAGAAACGCCGATGCCGTCGCGGATCTGACCATCGCCCTGATGGTGATGCTGTCGCGCAAGATGCCCGGATCGTTTGACTTCCTGAAACACGGGCAGGTCCAATCGGGCGACATGGCGAAAATGGGAGAAGCCTATTTGAAATTCCAGGGGAAGGAACTCTGGAGGAAAACCGTCGGACTGGTGGGGATGGGCAATGTCGGGGCCTGCGTCGCGGCAAGGCTGGCGCGCTTCGGAGCGAAGGTCGTTTTTGCCGACCCGATGGTCGCCGCCGGGGAGGGCGCCCTGCTGGGCGCGCGCAAGGTGTCCTTCGATGAACTGCTGGCCGTAAGCGATATCGTCAGTCTTCACGCGCCGGCCATCGAAGCGACGCGGGGAATGATGAACCGGGAAGCCTTCGGGCGGATGAAGCCGGGCGCCTTCTTCGTCAATACCGCCCGCGCGTCGCTGGTGGACGAGGCAGCTCTTTTAGAGGCGCTGACATCGGGCAGGATCGCCGGGGCCGCGCTGGACGTTTTCCCGACCGAGCCGCCGGGAACGGACGACCCGATCGTCTCACACCCCAACGTGATTGCCACGCCGCATCTGGGCGGCAACAC
>Ga0208197_1002995_pt1 | contig 14082 bp, 10 predicted proteins | sample AD_JPNNA4_MetaG_FD_184444 | JGI IMG/M metagenome (GOLD analysis project Ga0208197, IMG submission 184444) | Active sludge microbial communities of municipal wastewater-treating anaerobic digesters from Japan - AD_JPNNA4_MetaG (SPAdes) (version 2) | ecosystem: Engineered > Bioreactor > Anaerobic...
TACGTTCGGGTTCATGCGAGAGATGAGAGAGCAGAACGCAGAGAACCCACGTCGCGATCCCGGCCGGTCAAAGAAGAGGGACATGTTGAACGCATGAGTCCCAAGGCTCCGGTACATCGAAAGGACTGAGAGAAGCCCCTCAACGAATGTCGCAAGATACGGCTCGAAATCAGGCATGGACGATATGGGGAGGATGGCCCGCACCTCCCGCTCGCCCAGGGGCACCGCCTGGGCCAGCCAGCAGATCTCGTCGCCAAAGAGGAACCGTGGGCCGGATCGCTCTTCTTTCACGAGGTCATCCCAGTAACTGCGTCCATGGCGTCTGAGGTAGGAAGCGCTTCCCCGAAGGTACCGTTCCAACAGCGCCGGGGGCACAGGGTCCGCCAGCCCCTGGAGGTGGGGATGGACGATCGAGGCCCCTGCCGAGGAGAGATAGTTCCAGTTGATGGATGGGAACCCCGGCTGGCCGGCAAGTGATTCTATCATCCCCTCAAACGCATCCCCTATTTGCCCGGGTGTGAAGGCGTCGACGTGATGAGCCCTGGTGATGACCGTCACCGTATGCCACTTCGCATAGGGGAAGAGGTTCGGAAACGTGAGGCTCTCTCCCCGTACAATCCGGGTCCCACCCGGGAAGCAGGGGGTTGTCTCCTCAACCCGGCTGGTGCAGAACGGGCAAGGCGAGGTCTGTTCCGGTGGAGAGTACACCACGTCGAGCCTTCGATTGAGCCGCCCTGGAGCGATCCTGCACCGGAGCCCTGATACGTGCTCTTCCCGGTACTCGATCGAGCTGTCCCCTGATCGGACCCTGGTGATGCGAAACATTGGCTTCTTGGGTATCTCAGGACGAATGGTCCCGGACCAGTCGAAAAAAAAGGAGTGTACCGGTGCTCGAAGGCGCCAGGCCTAGACAATGTACTTGCCGAGGAGGCGGATCGAGTTGGTCATGTCCGGCCCGAGTGGGGATCCGAAGATGATCTGGGTGACACCGGCCTTTGCCAGGTCCTCGCACTTCTGTTTGACCGTGTCTGGGGTTCCGGCGATGGTGAAGGCATCGATGGTCTTGTCATCGACGTTCTCTCCGGCGGTCTTGAAATCGAACTTGGCAAGCGCAGCCTTGATGTTTGCCACCTTTGCGGCGTCAAGACCGTGGCGCTGGAGGAGCTCAGGCGGGGAGCCGGCAGCGATGAAGGCAGCGACAATCTTGGCGGCGTTCCGGGCCTTCTTCTCGTTCATGTCAATGGACATCGCGGTGTAGGCACCGACGTCAAAGCCCTTCTTGCCTACCTTGTCGCAGGCTGCCTTGATGATTGGGATTGCCACGGCGAAGTCCTTCGGGTTGGATGCATTGATCAGTGCGCCGTCACCTACGGTCCCGGCAAGCTCAAGGACTTTTGGCCCCTGCGCGCCGACGTAGATCGGGATGCCCTTCTTGCCAGGGAGGTTCACTCCGGTGAGCTTGGCGCCGTCATAGTCGAAGAACTCCATCCCCGACTTCTTGACCTCTTCTCCTGCACAGAGCTTTCGGATCTGGGCGATCGCCTCTCCGAGCCGTGCGACCGGTTTCTCGGGTTTGATGGCAAGTTTCGGGAGGGTGGACAGGTCACCGGGCCCGATGCCGAGCACCGCACGGCCGTCCGAGATCTCGTTCAGCGTGCACGCAAACGAGGCCATTGCGGCGGGCGTGTCGGTGAACGAGTTCATGATCCCAGGCCCCATCTTCAAGGTGGTGGTGGCGGCGGCGATCATGGCAAGGGTGGGGTAGCAGTGGCGGTTGTTGTAGTGGTTGGTGATCCACGCGTAGTCAATGTCCTTCGACTCTGCGAGCTTGCAGAAATTGACCACCTGCTTGACATTCACGTTGCCAGGCACAAATTCTATTCCATAGGTTGTCAAGGTAACTTCACCTCATGGAGTATTATCGAACGAAGATTTAAATACATTATCATTTTTTATTGCGAGAATGTGGGGATAAGCCCCGATTCCCCGAAAAATAATCCCTATACGGCCCCGGATTCCAGTTGGCATTCTTCATTTTATCCAAGACGCAGAGAGATTTCATCTTTAGGGAAAAGTAATACCCTGCGATGGGACTGCACGTTCATCAGGCATCCCGCGTCGAAAAAGATCCTGCAAGGGATCTTCCTTACATTCCAGGGAACGGAGAGCAGAAGTGCTTTATTATCACAGGGAAAAATCCTGATAAAGAGAATGTGTGAGGAGATACGCGATGAGACGCGCTGTTGGTCGTGATTGCCCTCACCTTGCCGTTGAAGCGGCGGGCCTTTCCCATTCCCTCCTCTCCATACCCCCGCGTACCCGCAGAATGCACAGGAACCACACGATATCATGCGAATTCTCACCATAGGTCTCGGCGGAGCCGGATGCAGGATAGTAGACCGCCTCCTAGCCCACGACCGGAAGGCCCCAGTGCACTGTGTCTTTGGGATTGTCATCGACTGCGACGCGGAGCAGTTGAACTCCCTTCAGAATGTGCCGGTGGACCAGAGGATCTTCTTTCAGCCGCTGGACCCTTCCCATCCCGAAGACCTGGCAGCTCACCTGCCCTCCGAAGAAGCCCTCTCCCGACTCCAGGCCCTTGACGATGGAGATATCGATGCCCTCTTCGTATGTGCAGGTCTTGGTGGCGCCATGGCTTCAACTGCCCCTGCGCTCGTGACCTTCCTGAAAAACAGCATTGCAGAGCCCGTATTCGGCCTCTTCACCCTCCCCTGCAGGGGGGAGGGTGAGCCCCGCTCCTCTTCTGCGGCTGAACAGCTTGAGAATCTGTATGGCCTGCTTGAAGGTATCGTCCTTTATGACAACGAGTCATGGTACGGGAAAGTGCCCCCCGCGGCGGATGACACGGGTATCTCCCGCCAGGGTGACCTCGGCGCCCTGATAGGCCTGCGCCAGAGCGAGCCCGTTCCCCTTACGGGGAAGGAGAGGTTCTACCGCGATTTCAATGACCTTATCGGCCGACGTTTCACCCTGCTGCTCAGGGCAGGGGAATTCTCCGAACGATCACCCGATGATCTGCCGGAAGTGGTCCTTGATGCCGGCGAGATATTAAACACTATCAGGGGAATGGGGTTCATCACCATGGGGTATTCACGCGAGGAAGTAGCTCTGGAGCGTCCCATCGACCTGCTCTCACGGTTCCGTCCAGGCGCCCCCACAGTCCAGGATGGCCACCTGAAAGCATCCCGGGTCGTGGAGCTTGCAAAGAAGGCAATATTCGAGGAGATTTCCACACCCACAGAACTCGAGGATGCACAAAAAGCCCTCATCCTCATCGCAGGTCCCTCCCACGAGATGAGCATGAGGGGGTTTATGACAGTGAGGAAGTGGATTGACCGGACCATCAGGGGGCTCGAACTCCGGTCAGGGGATTACCCTGTGAGCGGCACCCGTTTCCTGGGCATATTCATCATCCTTGCAGGCATGGAGACGCTGCCAAGGGTGGAGGAGATAAGGCAGGTCAGGGACAGGGTGAGAGGGGGAGGTCACGATACGGCTGCGCAGGGCCCCGGCAACTGAACCGCGAAGACTCTCTCGCAGACTTTCTCACGGACTCCTTCGCAACTCGTGGTCCCAGGCAGAAAACCTCCTCCGTCAGTCGTGGTTTATCTTTGAGAAGGGGATGTTCCCCGCACCAATCTCCGTCCTGATCGGGATTCCTTTCTCGACGGTGTTCGCGACAAAGTTCATACCGGAGAACGCAACGATGGAGAGCCGGTAAGGGTCCGCGACCAGGTTGAAGACCGAGTTTCCCATCGCGACAGGGAAGATAAAACCCGCTTTCTTCATCTGCGCGACCACTTCACGTGCCCTCCCCTCCGCAAGTGCCGGGATCTCCCTGACGTTTGCAAGGGCTGTGCCGGTCCCAGTCGAGACAAGCGAAGAGAGAGAGGTGAGCCCTGCAGAGATGAAGAGCTGGAGTGGATCGATGGTCGTCCCGCGGTACCCGATGAGGTCCACGAACCGGGTCGCCTCCCCGTGCTGGATCTCCAGGCGACCTCCGTATGCCATCCTCACAGGGATGCCGCGGCGCTGGAATACTCCGTCCATCGTGATGCTGCAGATGCTCATGATCCCGGCGCTCCCGGAGGGGATCCGCGGGTCCCGGTCAATGACCCGGTAGCGTGGGAAAAAACCGCACCTTGCCCCGATAACCTCGTCAAAGGCATTCGTTGCATCGAAAAGCCGCTCTTCGGGGACTATCGAGAGGTTATAGGCTACGTCCCCTGTGCCGGTTTCGGGATCGAAGGTGCTCCGGAAAGCCAGCCGCTCGAGTTTGGAGATGATGAAGCCGATCCTGTCCCCGACGAGGGCGCTCTCGGTCTCCTCCTTGCCATAGGGAGTGAGGATGCGGCCCATGTTGCCGACTTTCTCGGTAAACCCCATCTCATCGAGGTACCGCAGGTAATACTGTACCGCGCGGTCACTCAGGACAAAACCCCGCTCGGCCATCAGTTCCGAGAGCCTCTTAGCGCCCATTGGCTCCCGGTGTTCCTTGAGTATGCGCAGGATCTCGATGTATTTCCGCTCTGTTCGTATCATTTATCTCGCCTGTATGACACCTGTGCTGTCCTGGTATCGCCCGCTGTACATGCTCCTGCCATCGGTGACCTGGTGGAATATTATCTGGACTACCCGGTCATTCTTTCTCAGGGTGAGGTGCTCTGCCCCCATGTTGACCAGGCAGAGAGTCAGCTGGCCCCTGAAACCCGGGTCAACAAAGCCCGCGGTGAGCACAATGCCTCTCCTCCCGAACGATGACCTGCACCGGAGCGTTGCTGCAAGGTCCGAAGGCAGCTCTACTCTTTCAAGGGTGCTCACAAGGGTGCATATCCCCGGTGGCAGGACAAAATCGCCGCCCACCCTGAGATCGTATGATGCCGGCTGCTGGCATTCTTCGCTGTAGGGTTCTATGACCAGTTCGCCCCCGCTTTCGCATCCACGGAGGCGCCTGGCGATCTCTGATGATGACAGGATCATTGTTACAGATCAATACTACAGAAAATGCTTAATAGGTTGTCCTGCCAACGCCTGTGACGGATCCATGGGGTAGAGGATATCCTCTTGGGCTTCGGACCCAAGGACGCGGGTTCGATTCCCGCTGGGTCCGCCTTTTTTGAATTGGTGAGTGCTTCATACTGCCGGGTGCTGTGTGCCTTACTAATCCCATGAGAGGGCATAGAGCGGAATCCCCCTTCCCCGGCCTTACAGGCCTTTTCCCCTGCGGCGTAGATTCCCTGGTCTCCTCTTCTTCAGGATGATGAATGCAACAAGGGAGAGTGCTGCTGCCACCGCAACCAACACGCCCACTCCAAGCCAGTTGAAACTTTTTTGCATGGGGATGAGAAGAAGGGCAGTCTCGTTCTGGGAAGTAAACATCTTCTTCATCTCTGCCGGGTCGTATCCCTCTTTTTCCGTCGTGATCACGTACGAGGTGTTCAGCCTCATACGAAGGGAGAGCGTGCCATCTTCTCCTGTGACTCCCTGCTCTTTCCCGTCGATCCGTATCACGACACCAGGGACTGCGACCTTGTCTCCCTCAATGGTAGATATGGTGGCATTCACCCCTGGATATGCAAGTTCGACGGCCACATCTTCTCCCTGGGAGCGGACCGGCAATACCTGGGAATGACTGACAAACGCAGGGTGCCTGACCTCAAGCAGGTATTCACCGAGCATGAGGTCCGCAAGCTGAACCCTCCCGTACTTGTTGGTGGTCCCGCGGGACTGGCCGTCGAGAATGACAAGCGCCCCCTCGACAGGCGTCTTTTCCTCACTGTACACCGACACGAATACACTGTATGGTGACTTTTTGAGCGTGATGCCGACAAGGGCCTGGTCCTGGTCCACAATCAGCCGCTCGCGGTAGTCCTCATATCCCTCCAATTTTGCCTGGAACGAATAGACCTTTCCTCTGGGAAGGTATAGAGTAACCGCGCCCTTCTGGTCCGTGATCCCGCGGGCTTCGCCGTCTACGAAGATCGCCACGCCGGGGACAGGGTTGCCGGAACTCTCATCCCTGACAAGCACTGAGAACCGGTCGTCCCTGAAGAGCATCGCCTGGACGGTCTTCTCTTCGAGCCCTGTCTCAACTATTGCAGAATACGCCCTGTAGTTGGGGGCCGCGACGTCGAGGGTGTACATTGAATCGCCAGTGACAGTAAAGGAGACTGTCCCGTTCTCTTCTGTCATGGCCGTCTGCCCGGTCGCTCTCTCAGTTATACTGACTGTGGCCCCGCCTACTGGCGCAAGGGTGTCGGCATCAAATACCTGGACGAGGAGTGGCACTTTCTTCCTGTGCATCTCGACGACGAGCGTAGTGGTGTTGACCCCGATGTCACCCGACCAGGGATCATAGCCGGTCTTCTCGACCATGACCTGTATGATCTCTGTTCCCGGGTGGGTGAACTCGATATTCCCGCTGCTGTCGGTTTTGCCTACCCTCGCACCATTCGCAAACAGCGATGCCCCCTGGAGAGGGGTGATGTTTTCCTCGTGCTCGTATACATTCACGAGCACCGTCACCCCCAGGACAGGGGAGGCACAGAGAAGTGTAAAGAGAAGGACGTATGCAAAACGGGTTCCAATCCTTTCCATATTCTGATATCGACGCTCTCTCTATATCTTTTCATTGGTAGAAAGGCCAGGAAAGGTTCCTGAAGGCAAAATAATTCCATGATCTGCTTCGTGACGCATGGCGGCAGGGGGTATGGCTCGACTATGTTCATGATCACCGCACACGCCGCTCCATCGGGCGCGTCTGGCAGTGTATCTGGTCCACACCACTCCCCTTCGCAGTCCTTTTGCCGATCACAAAGGATGGAGCGCAATACAGATTGATACGCCCAAAAAAAAGAGTAATCCAGGGGGTTGACCGGGAAATCAGCTCCAGCGGGTATCGTGCGGCACCCGGTCAAGGAGCATCCCTTCGACGACTACCGGCATCAACTGCCTCCCTTCCTCGAGGGCTTTCTGCAGCCTCCAGTTCCGGTCGGCGTATATAGTGAAGATGGGCTGGCCTTTCTCCACGCGGCTCCCTTTCTTGGCATGGAGGAGAACGCCCGCCCCGCGGTCATGGGGCGCTCCGGCAGTCCTTGCCAGGCTGATAAGGGATCGGTTGTTCAGCTCGATGACATACCCCGATGTGGGAGCATTGACGACGAACTGGTATTTCCCGGGCACGATGTCATCAGACCTTATCTTCGGGTCTCCTCCCTGGATCTCGATGATCTGCCGGAACTTCTTCAGTGCATCGCCTTTTTTGAGGATATCTTCAGCCATCTGTGCCCCCATTCCCCTTGCAGCCTTTCCGGACATCTCGAGCGCCATGCCCGCGATGGCGACGCTCTTTTGCAAGAGAGATCCCGGGCTCTCTCCCCCTTCGAGGATGCGCAGCGCCTCCATGACTTCGAGGTTCGGACCGATGCTCCGCCCGACGGGAGAGTCCCCGTAGGTGAGCGCACACTCCACCTGCATGTTGAGGCGGTCTCCGAGCTCAATGAAGTCGCGGGCAAGTTTCTTTCCCTCCTGGATTGTGGCCACCTTGGCGTGGGCACCCACCGGGATGTCGATCACGACAAGGTCGGCACCTACCGCATACTTCTTGGCCATGACGCTCGCGAGCATCTGCCCCCTGGCATCGATACGGAACGGGTACTCCTGGATGATGATCTTGTCGTCTGCCGGAGCGATATTGGTAGCTCCGCCCCATACGATCACGCCGCCTACCCTCTCCGTCATCCTCTGGACCTCTGACGCCGAAAAATCGACCGGGGCGAGCACCTCCATGAGATCTGCAGTCCCCCCCGCACCTGTGATGGCCCGCGAGCTGGTCTTTGGGATCTTGAGACCGCTCGCGGCGATGATGGGAACGACGAGGAGGGAGATCTTGTTCCCCGGCACCCCGCCAATCGAGTGCTTGTCAACGATTGGGTGGGCATGGAACGTGAGCCGTTCACCGGTGTCTACCATTGCCCTGGTAAGGTGCTCCACTTCGTCCATGTCCATCTCGTTTATGTAGCAGGCAGTGATGTACGCGGTCAGCTCGGCAGGAGAGAGGTTGTCGGAGACCACGTCCCTGATCACCGCATAGGTCTCTTCCTTTGTGAGGTGCTGGCCGTCCATCTTCTTCTTGATGTAGTCGAGGGTGACCGGTCTCTCGGCTTTCCTGACCTCAACGGCCACCCCGTCTTCGAGCTGAAGGCGTTCATTGGTGACCTTGTAAATTCCGATCGTCCCCTTGGGGAGGAGTGTGCTCGTGGTGTCGATGAAGGCCGCAACGGAAACCCCTGTTACCTCGTTGAGTATCTGGATGCGGTCTCCCGGGAGTACCCCGATATTCCTCGAATCGTCGATATGCAGGAGGACTTCCCGTGTGCCGATATCAACGAGTTTTGCAGTCAGCTTCATGTGGTCCTTCTCCGGGCAGGGAGCGGGAAAACCTGTCCTCTTCGCCGTCGGTGCTCCCAGACGTGGGCGAAAAGCGTGAAATCCGCTTCTGATACCTGCTTTCTAGGTTTTCGGCCGAGGGGTATTAGTGATTTCTCTTGGCGTGGGTCATTGGACGCATCACGGTCACCCGTGGTCCGGCAAATACCTTCCCCGGCAGAAGAGGCGTGCGAGAAAAAAGGTAGGTTTGGTGTTTTCAGTGCTTGCGCACGATGAGGAAGGCCACTGCACCAAGGCCGATCAGGGCAACCAGGGCACCGAATCCCGGAGTTGTCGGGGTCGGGGTCGGGGTCGGGGTGGTCGGCACAGGGGTTGGAACAGTGGTCACCGGGGTCGGCGGGGCGGTGGTCGGGATCGTGGTCGGCTTGACTGCGACAACGTTGAAGAGTGCAGTCGAGGTCACGTCCACGGTCACACCAGAGACCTGCACGATGTACTCATCGGGCTTGAAGGTGGTGGTGTCGACAGGGAAGGACCAGGTGTTGAAGCCTTCGGTTCCCTTCTGGACCTTTACCGTTCCAGTTGCGCCACTGAACTCACCGCTCTGGGTCTTCTGGGTCGGGGAGAAGGACGAGGAGACAACTTCAACCAGTACCTCGTTGTCGACGGCAAGGTTGGTGGTGCCCTTGATCTCGAACTTCTCGCCTACCTGCTTCTCGGTGATCGGGGTGATCTTGATGGTGGGTGCCTCGATCAGGAACTGGAGCTTGGTGTAGGTATCGTCAACGGCTGCGTTGTCGAGTGCCACGACCAGTGCCTCTGCAGCGTCAGATCCCTGCAGGCTGCCGGGCCCCTCAAGGAGGAAGAGCACGGAGTTGGCTGTGGGGTAGGGTCCGACGACCTCGCGGTAGGGCCACGGAGCGACTGCTCTCGGCCTCACGTCAAGCTGGTCGTTGTACATCGGGTGCTGGACGACCACGAAGTACTGCCCGGGTGCCATGTTGGCGGTGAGTCCCTGGTTGATCTCCTTCTCGAAGCTTCCGTCCCTGTTGACGCTCTCGGTGTCAACCCGCACGTAGTTCTTGCCCATGATCCAGACCTGCACACCCTGGGAGGGCTGGCCCTCGGCAACGCCGCGGATGAAGAACTTGTCACCCTGGGCAATCGTGGACTGGGATGCGACTGCGGTCACGAACGGCTTCCTGATGATGACGGAAACGGTTGCATACTGGGTGTCGGCGAGGGTGTTCTTGTCAGATGGGGTTGCCACTGCGTAGATGGTGTAGGTACCCGCGTCGATGTTCAGGTTGGCGGTCTGCCACTTGTACTCCCATGTGTTGTCGTCGAGGACATCAGCGACGGTGAACGAGCTGATAACACCATTGACGACTCCGGTCCTCGGGTCAGTCAGCCTGCCGCCCTGCGAGGGGAGGTTCGGCCCGGTGATATAGAGGTATACGCTGTCAGTCTCGGAGTTGGTACCGGTCAGCTTGACTTCCTGGCCCAGGAAGTAGCTCTGGTCGCCTGCAGCGACTACGGTCACGGTTCCCTTCTCGACTTTCACGTCGACTTCATCGGACCTGAACTGGTCGGCCAAGAGGCGCTCGCGCCAGGTCGGGTCAGTGATGCCGGCTGCGCCGGGACCCCTCTCAACACGGAAGGTGTACTTCTTGTCCTTGGTTGCCTGGGAAGTGACCCATCCTACGGTGATGGTGCCGCTGTTGGAGGTCTTTGCCGCGGCGTAGTAGTTGGTGCTTGCCGGTGCTGGCGGAACGTCCTGCGCTACGGTGCGGCCTGCGCCACCCTCATAGGCATACTGCCCGATGAAGGCGTTGGACTCGACATCCTTCTGGCTTGCAACAAGCAGCGGGGGCTGGTCAAGTGCGGTTCCGGCCATCTGGCCAGTTCCCTTCGCCCACAGCACGTAGTAGGTGTTCGGCCTGCCAGTGATGGTTACAGAGAACGGGTTGCCGCGGACGACTACGTCCTTGCTGGCCTCGATCTTGACAGTATCAGACGCGATGATCACGGTCTGGGTGGACGAGATCGTCTTGCCGGTGTAGTCGGTGCCGTCGGGTGCCTTGTAGTTGTCCTTGATCTTGTTCAGGTCAAGTTCGGCATAGACGGTGTAGGTCCCGGACTTGTACATCCTTGCGCCGTTTGCATCAAGGACGTCGGTGTTCCATCCCTGGTTGGTTACCTGGGGTGCCCAGTACCAGAGGTCGCTGTTGGGTGCCTGGTTGGTAAGCGAACGGGAAACCGTCGTGGTCTGGAACAGTGCAGTGTAGGTCGCACCGTCGGCAGTCTTCACGCGGATGTTCACGAACCCCTGGCCCGTTGCGTCAGTCCTGGCAGCGGCCGAGTAGGTGTTGGTCTCAATCCTGAAGTTCAGGTAGTTGCCCGGCGGCACGGATTTGCCGGTCACGTCCTTTCCTGCAGTGTTGTCCCATACCTTGATGGTCAGTGCGGGGTCAACGACGTTCATTACGGCGGGTCCCCTCGCGCCGGTCCACTGGTACCAGGTACCTACCTTCCCTACGAAGATCTGCGGGGAAATGTAGTAGCTGGTGGGGGTTCCAACGGTGATGATGTTGGTGGGCTGGTCACCTGTCGAGGTCCCGGATGCCCAGTATGCGATCTGGGTTGCGGCTCCGAGTCCGGCAGATATGTCAAGACCCTCTTCACCGATGAACACATCTCCGCCTGCAGGGATGTTCTTGATCGTGGCTGCGGATGCCGGAAGCATCAGCACTGCCAGCGCGACCAAGGCGATCAGTGCAAGGCTAAAGCGCTTAATCATCTTTTGTCCTCCTTAACTCATGTCCAAATCCTGAACGTTCGAATCCATTGCACACGTCAGAACTGCCATCGACAGGTGTCGAACGGCAATTCCACCATGCTCCATACTCCGAATAACGGAATATGATTCAATATTTGTGGAACACTTAATATATCCTTTTTGGTCGATTCAGGGGGAATAAATCGGTGAGCAGGCGCTAAATCCGGCAAAGAGTATGAGAACGGCGGTTTTCTGGGTTCATTGCCACCCCACATAAGGATCTGCCATCGTCGCACTTGCAAGACCCCCTTCTTTCCCACGCGCACCGCTGCAGTGCCTGAGATGAGAGCCCCGCATACTGAAGCCAGGAAGGGTTTAGGAACACCTGATATTTTTGGAACCATGTGAGGGATCTCTTCACGTGCATATTCCCTTCGGAGCTCCTGGCAGTAACTTAACTATCTTTTGGTATGTCATAATTGTATATGCGTGTCATCAAAGCTCCCACACTGGCATCGGCCCACGAACAGGTGGTGAGGATGATCCTCGAGAAGGGGTGGGTCCTCGAGACTGAGGATCGTGAAGGTACCATCGAGTTCGAGGAGGTGGCGATGCGGGTGGAGCGCCCTGACAGCCCGCCCATGGTCAGTCCATGTTCACGGTTCCAGCAGCGGTTCATGGAGAAGTACGCACGCGACCTGATAGAGGGATCTGAATCCGTCTTCGAATACGATTATCATGACCGTCTTTTCAACTGGGGCGGGGGACTCCGGAACGGCCACGGGGAAGACATCCACGTGGACCAGGTCGCCTACATCGTCCATAAGCTCAGGAGTGCCCCGTCAAGCAGGAGGGCCATCGCCATCACCTGGAACCCGGCGGTTGACGAGCACCTCGATGACTGCCCATGCCTCCAGCTTGTACAGTGCGTCTCGCGGGACAGGCTGCTGCACATGAAGGTAGTCTTCCGGAGCAACGACATGCTGACGGCTGCAGGTGCGAACATGTATGCCCTTGTCTCGCTGCAGAAGGAGATCGCCAGGTCGCTCGGGCTGGACTGCGGGTCTTATACTCACATATCCCTTGTTCCCCACATCTATTACCGGAGGGATGCAGATGACATCGAGCCATTCTGTGTCCGGGGAGAACGTTTCCGTCCGATCCCCCAGGTATGCAGGGCGTGTGGGAAGTGTCCCGATTGACAGAGGGTCACCCCGCATGCCGTTTTTTTGAGAATCAGTCAGGTTAATTATGGAAAAGGACAGATAATGTGAGGTGCGATAGCCCGGTAGTGTAGCGGTCAATCATGCGGGACTCTGGATCCCGCGACAGCAGTTCGAATCTGCTCCGGGCTATTCCCTTTTTTCTATGCATGGTCCCTGCTTCCTGCAGACCAGGATTGCATGGTCGCGGTGGTACGGTTCGAGCCAGATCACCTTCCCGACCACGAGCGGTGACCCGTTGAGTGTTCTGCATACCTCGTCCACCACCTCACGAGGGCTGCGGGAGACATCGATGCTCCTGGCCTTGATCGCGAGGATCGCGGCCCCCCCGGACTCAAGGAAGACAGAGTTGGCAATCGCAATGCCTGCCTGGTCGGGGTGTGCAACGTCCTCTATGACCAGCTGCACTGTCTCCACCAGGGGTGCATATTCACACGGCCGGGTTGCGTCTGCAAAGAGCGGAATGATATTCTTCCTCCTCGCTGCGACCGCAAGGAGGTCACGCATCGGGATACAGGCATTCTCGACGGCATACACGATCTCCGCATAATCGGCAACGTGCGATACGGTGGTGCCATGGGCCGCCCCAAGGTACAGTACCCGTGTCGATGACCCTATCTCCACGTCACCACCAAGGTGATAATATGCCGCAAGCTTGCTCCGGTACGGATTCCACACCCGCTTTCCAGAGAGAATGCGCTCCCCGTAGACCCCGCCCTCACCGCTCGAAACGAGGACCCCGTCTACCCAGATCATCTCCTGCCCCCGGCGCGGTCTATCGCCTGATCTGCAGACTCGAGGAAGCCGGGATCCGGCAGGCCGCGATAGTAGTCTATCCTCGCCGCAATCGCCAGTTTTGCGGCAAGAGTCCTCGACACCTTCCCTCTCCGCGCCTTTCCCGCAGCATGCACCCGCCTGTGCTGGTAGATGATTCCATGCTTTGGAGGAGGAGTCCCTGATCTCAAATGAGAGAAGAGCGCAATCCGGGCGCCCATGACCTGGACGGTCGCTGCGGGGAGTCGGGCAAGCCGGGACAGTCCTCCTGCTCCGGAGAGGAGACGGGCTGCCACCACGCCGCCGACCAGTCCGCTGATGTTGGGCATCACATCGGCGGCGAGAGCCGTGATCTCACGTGAGAGCGCCGACCTGACCTCTGAGAGATGCGTCATCTCCGTGGCAATCGCCGAGAGAACAGGGTTTTTGCTCCCCGCGAGCATCTCTCTGGCCTTCTGTCCCCGCAATTCGCGAAACTTCCTCGAGAATGCCGGGTCCTTTGCCGCGTGCCACTCGAGTGCCCGTTCCGTGAGGAGGTTCACTGCTTCGTCGATCTGGTCAAGCATCCTGACCATGTACACGAGCTCCATCTCGGGCGTCCTGGATATCCGGCCCAGTTCCATCTCCGCCCGCATGGTGCAGAGCGATCGCAGCACCTCGATGTATTCTTCCCTCGAATGAACAAAGCCACACTCCCGTGCGAATTCCCAGGTGAATGGGACGTAAGGGTCGTTCTTTTCAATGAGAAGATCAAGGCGCTCCGACAGTGCGTCCAGTTCGTGGCCAGGGTATGGCCTGCAGACTCCGCCTGCCACATCGCCGAACCAGTAGGATGCCATCAGTTACTCTGTGCGGGGCGCGGGTATTAATCTCACCTGCGGCCTCCTCTCCTCCGGG
>Ga0208197_1002999_pt1 | contig 14069 bp, 10 predicted proteins | sample AD_JPNNA4_MetaG_FD_184444 | JGI IMG/M metagenome (GOLD analysis project Ga0208197, IMG submission 184444) | Active sludge microbial communities of municipal wastewater-treating anaerobic digesters from Japan - AD_JPNNA4_MetaG (SPAdes) (version 2) | ecosystem: Engineered > Bioreactor > Anaerobic...
AAGATGTCTCTGCGGTCTTTGAGATAGTGATCAACGGCGTCTCCAAGGAGGCCATCAGCGCAGCGATGAAGGCGGGAATCAATGCCGCCTGCCGCGTGCCCGGGGTGCTGAAGATCTCCGCCGCGAACTATGAGGGAAAGCTGGGCAGTCACCAGTTCCCTCTGCATGTGGTGCTGGAATAGACTTCTCTTTTTTTTGAAAAGTTTGACTTATTAATATTTTGATTTTAGAATCCGCCGTTATCCAGGATTTCCAGATCCTCCCTAGAGTTATAAATATGTTAGCTTATAAAATTAATAATGATTAAGTTTGGGTCTGATAATGCCTAAGGACGTCTGATTAGAATTGACGACAGGTTTATATCTATTACCTCTAAGATAACAATATTGCCTGAAAACAAAATGATTGCTGGTATCGAGCAACAAATTAAAAAGGACAAATCGGGTAAAGGGCCATGAAGCGAAGCAGGGAAGCTATAATAACTGAAATACTTGAGGTTTGCCAGGAAGGGGCAACGAAGACCAGAATAGTTTATCAGGTTAATCTTAACTTTCACACAGTAATTCCTTATCTCGATTTACTTATTAAAAAAAACTTGGTAGAGCGCTCAGATGAAAATTCCAATATTTATAAAACGACCTCTTCAGGCATAAAATTGTTAAGCGAGTTGAAATCAATTCAAAGCCATATTCCTGAAATATATGATTCTGATTATGGAAAACATTCTGAGTTAGTCTTAGGTTGAAGAAAGAGCATGATATCGATCAACGCAAGAATTATGGCTTAATTTTCAGTTCTTCTACTTAAATAAGCCAAGTGAGAGGGATCTCCATTCCCGCCTCAATGCATTTTTCTCTCTATCGCTTTCCAGAGCATATGGCCGAAGATTGCAGCAGAGAGCAGCAGCGGCAGGAAATAGGGGGTAAGATGGAAGCTCACAATTTAGTGGTTTCTGCTTTTAAGATATTAAGTTACTCTACTTTCCAAGTTATTCTTCGTAATATAAAATGATTTTTATGATGGACCCCCAATATGCTAGTGGGGTGTAGCATGAACAAGCTTGTAAAGGAATGCCAAACTCCCAAAAAAAAGTTTGGTTTAGCTTTTGGATGACCAAAGAGCTAGTTATCGATCAATGCGCAACGAAGTTATCTTGCTTTGCAGATCATCCATCTGAATAGCTTGCTGATATGATAATCCATGCCAGCTTCAATTCATTCTTCTAGATCACCTTCCAGAGCATAGGACGTTATGGCTATTGGTCTTCACTGGTGAAAGTGTCTTTGGTCAAGAGCTACATAACTAAACTTTGCGTTTAGTTGCTTTATAATATGACAATTGTATATTGGTAAATCCATAAATTATATAAGATTGTCCTTGCGGTTTGGGCCGCCCTCTATGATGAGCTCGTTGATCATTCTTCTCGGGCATCTCCTTGCCCTTATTCATATACAGGACCCTCATCTTTATATGAGGGGCATCGAATCATCCTACCGGTCTCATCTATGCATGGCGTATTCATTCGCCCATGAAATCCTAGCTCATGTGCTTTAGCATATGCAGCTGAAGCCTCAGAATGACGACCCAGCTTCCTCAATGAATCCCCTTTGCCATATTGTGTTTTTCCATTTTCGGGATCTAGCCTGATAGCCTCATCCAGAATCTTGATGGCTTCATCATACATTCCCAGCTTAAAGAGAGCGAATCCTTTATTGATCCAGATACATGCATTATTTGGATCTATCCTGATAGCTTCGTCATATGCTTTTATAGCCTCGTCATACTGGCCATGGTCAACGAGAGCCCAGCCTTTTTTTTGCCAAGCGTTGAAGTTGTTTGGGTCCAATATGATGACATCATCATAAGCTTTGATTTCGGCATCGTACTTGCCCGGATCAGCAAGATCAAATTCTTTGCTGCAACTACTGCAATTGGTGTCCTGCTGACCGTATACCGAGGCTGAAAGCCACAGGAGGATGAATGCTATTTTAATCAAGCTCATAGCTCTGAGAAATGGGTCGAAGGATATAGATTTATCGATGGAAAATTAGAGCGAGGAGAGCAGTGAATGCTCTACAACGCTGCTCATTTGAATATAAAGCTTTTATATCTCTGTGGGAGCTCAAAGAGCTAATCGGGAGTCATTTTCTCTCCTAAAGGCACGTGAGTGTCTCCTGATTTTGTGATACATCCTCCGTTTCTTCTTGCGATGAAATGCGCCAAGGCAAAAAAAGAGACTTCGGCAGGTTAATAAGTCTCCTCATAGGGGATTCCCGAAGACGTGTAGCTGCGTTCTGTCTCTCTGATGGAAAGAGTTTCGGGCTCAAGCTTGAGAATGGATGGGCTCTGTTGCCTGAAGGCAGATGAGGTGGGATTGATCACAGACCAAACCTCGTCAACACTCTGGCCGTAGACATCATTCGGCTTGGTGTCCTGGGAGTAGAAGTAAAGCGGCCATCCCTTGTATGCAATCTGCTTAAGGCCATCGGTTCTATTAATAATAGCGAAATCCGCAGCTTTTAGGCCTCGAGCAACAGTCAAGTTTTCTGGGTAAAAGGGTGGCCATATCTCGGAACAATTATCATAGCAACTGCTAGTGCCATTACCTGGATCATCATTTATGGAGTAGTAAAGAGTAAAACCGGTCTGATTCACCAGGTAGGTCCCCAGCGTATTATTTACCGCAAGATCGACAGAGTAGCCTTTCGTCGCTTCGGCAGCTGTGTTTGCGGCCGCCAAAAAGACTAAAGCAAAAACTACGATATTTATTTTGGATTTAAAGGACATGTCGTCACCTTGTTTACACATGCATTATTACAAAATTAAGTTTTCCCCCTTCAGCATGCATTTGATTTGATGCGCCTGCAGCTCTCAGTCGTTTTTTCCAGCTAGATATTCCATAAGAGTTTGCGATTATTTTGGCCAAAGGAGAAAGAGGGCTGGAAAAGTTCTAATAGCAAAACCAATCCAGGGCAAGATATGCGAGTTTGGTTACTAATAGCAATTATTTTGGTCATGAGTTCAGTTCAGGCGGCCAAAATGACCGCAGGTCCTTTTGACGAAGATTACCAAACCATACAGAAGGCCATAGACCATGCTAGCTGGGGAGATATCATCGAAGTGCATAGCGGTGACTATCTGGAGAATATCCGAGTCACCAAGGCAGTAACCTTGATGGGCGTTGATACCGGTAATGGCTTGCCGGTAGTAAATGCTTTAGGATCTGGAAGCGTTATCACGCTCTCAGCAAATGGATCAGTATTAAAGGGATTTAACTTGACCGGCTCAGGTGGCTGCGGCTGTGGTAATGCTGGAATTGCAGTGAAATCCAGCAATAATCTGATCTCAGAAAATATATTATATAAAAATAAATATGGCGTTTATGTTGAACCAGGATCTGTAGGCAATGTTTTTTCGTCCAATGACTTTCTGGATAATGAGATATCTTCCAGCGATCAGGGGGGGAACAATTGGAGTGGTAGCATGACGATTATAGGGCTGAAGAGATTCACACAATCTGCAAGCTTGCAAAAGATAGGGGCGAATCATTTCACCGATTATGACGAGCCCGATGAGGGGTGCAATGATCTCAATGACGATTTCCTATGTGATCAGCCGAAAAAACTGTCTATTCCCATCGAGTTATCCAAGAGTATTCCAGTGGATTGGAATCAAACTTATTAGCATGGGACCTTCAGTTTCGCATGAAAATCGAGATTACAGCGTTGGGGTGCACAGAACGTCCAAGAGCGGGTCGATTTGGCTTTCAAGGCTTTCTCTCAGTTGAAGTTGAGAAGATCTACCCAAACCACCCTGGAAAGACGGCTCTCTTGTTGGCGTAGATGTTTGGTTTGGAAAGCTTCGCTACCCTACCCAATGGTAAGAAGATAGCTGCCCGAGTTTCTTTAGAGAAGAAGAGAAGGAGCTTCACCAGGGTTCAAAGATGCTATCTAAAGCCCCTAAAGACATGCCGGAGCGAAGGAAGACCCTAAGGTGGTTGGACCGAGTCCATGAGCGGATAGCCAATAAACGATAGATGAATTCGCTCATCTAATTAGCAGCCAGTTAGTTAATCGACATGGTCTGATCGCCTTTGAAGATCTGAACATCAATGCATGACCTAAAAGCGCATCAGTTCTATTTGCCAATAGATAATCCAAAAAAAAATCAAGCGCCATATAAGCGGCGCTTCATAGAACTGGTGCTACTGACTGGACAAACTGGCATTTATCTGGCCATTCTTGCCACAGGTGGGGCATTCTTCGCTGGAGTTACTGGCGTTGGTGGGGGCGACAGCCTCGCCTTGTGCCTCTATCGATATTCCGATTGGTTTATCCTCTGTCTGATCATTGCTGGTTTTTGCAGCGGGCACAAACGCTTCTTCGCGCGACATATTTACCAGATCCTTGGTCGCCACGAATGAGGCCTCCTTGGAGACGGCGAAGTCGAGGAAATTCACAAATGCATCGAAATAATCCCCGCTACCGGATACGGATTTTGTAAGAATGATCGCCATCGGTTCGTTTTTCCCCTGAATCTGATTGAACTTATCAACAAGGGCATCATACCACTGGGTAGAAGTTAGACCATTGTCATCGAAGTACTTATCCTGAAGAGGCACCTTTTGACCAGAGAGGTCGTATGTGCTAACAGGAACTGCATAGAATTTATGTCCCTTCACTTTATAAGGCCATACATCGCTCTCATGCCCTGGAGCGAATATTACGCCTGCCTGAAAGCCGGTATTATATTGGATACCCAGCTGGTCAAGAACCTTATAGGTATCTTCGTTCTGATCAAAGGACTGAGGCATAAAGCCCCAAACAGATATCTCGTTCTTTCCGCAGACCCGGCAGGATTCAATAAAAGCCACGGATTCCTGGAGTATGGCTTTCTGTTCGGAAAGAGATTTGGCGCTTAGATTCTCATTTGAATTATTTCCAGACATCCCAAGCTCGAAGCCAAGCCGACCTAAGGAGGTCATACGCAATCTGGCAGGTGTCCGAATCAAGTCTTGGGGTGCAAAGAATGTAGCATTTAAATGTCTCGCATCTAGCTGCTGGCCCATTGTGTGAAGCAAATCCGAAGCTTCTCTGCCCTGATCATCGCTGGGCGAGGCAGCAATGTCTGCATCTATCATCAGATTTATCACAGGATTGCCTTCAGATTGTGCGCATCCTAAAGTTCCAATAAATAAGATACAGGCGATAAAGCCAGTAAAGATATTTCTTCTCACGGTTAAACCTCCGATTAGATATATTCCTTTATCCTAGAGTTCTCAAGGGCTTTATATCATTGGCGGTTTCAATTAATTATTATACTTAACATAAGGATGATTGATACGCAATTGATTTATATGTTTTATCATTATCATATTGTAGGAGGCATTTGAGATGAAATTGATTATAGCTATGGCTATAGCATTAGTTTTGGCCATCCCAGGTGCGATGGCGCAGACAACCTATGGATGTAACCAAACAATACCCGCACAAGAAGGCAACGTGATAACTCTGACTATGACTCCTGATGATGCGGACTTAGATTATGCCTGGACACTCCCGACAGGCCTTACTCTGGAACCTACTTATTCCTCGACGGACCGGATAATTAAAGTGCGCGTTGAAGAGCTTGATGCATGCACTAATCCTGATTATACGGTCCTTGCTCATATGAACATTAAATCTTCCATACTTGCTATTCCAGGGGATTGTATAGACGAGTGCAATATCTATGTCCATGCTTGTCCAGTGAACTGTCCACCTACAGATGACCTGGGTGATTTGTGCACATCAGATTGGACGGAGGAGGCAAGCGTAGGGGCGGATGGACTCTGGACTTTGACGGTTTATCCGGTATATTCCGGCAGAGTAGGATCTGGAACCTGGACCACTGGTACAACTTTTACCTGGAAGATAACAGAAACATCTGACGAAACCTGGTCCAAAACATATACTGCCAGCACGGATAGTTATATTAATATACCCCTTAGTGATTTCCACGCGGTTTCACTTGATCACCCCAAGAAATGCTTTGATGTTGATGTTCTAGTGAAGGATGCCAGGGACAATACTCTCTTAAATACAGAGACTACCACAGGGTGCAATCCCGTCGGGAAGTTGTGTCTGGTATTTGATCCGACCGTTACAGTAACGGGATCCGTTGCCTGATCGCATCTAAGGGTTGAATTCCAAGTCGCTTAGCTGGTTCAGCGATGGCGATTGGCCTTTAATTTATTGACATTCATGATCGATGCATATATATGTCAGTAGGACCCAATGCGCATATTAGTTGGCAAATATTAATGGCTGGGAGGGTATATAATATGATAAATAATAGCATTGCAACAGTTTTGCTATCTTTTGTATTGCGTATTTTTAATTCAATTCTTTGTTATAATCTTATAAAAAAGAAAGATAATATAATTACAATACCATATTTAAATTTAGGAAATTTGTATCTGTCGGCATTTAATAATTTTATTGGAGGGAAAAAGCGATGGGATCTCTAAGTTACAGGCATTCAGGGGTACGATCACGGACAAAAGTTCTGCTCTTAGTCTCAATATGCCTACTTGCATTAGTCTCAACCTGCTGTGCAGTGACTCTGACTAATACCGATGGGACGTGGGGAGGTGTTACTCCATCCGGTGTCTCGTGTATTCGAAATACCGATGGTTTCTCAGTAGCGAATACAATAGCATGGCCGTATTCTACTAGCGGCGATTATTGCCGGGAAACCGATTGCTGTAAATATACTGGTGGGTCCACCTATCCTCCAAACCCCAGGGCCTGTTATTGGAGTTGTTTTGGTAGTTGCACTAGCGGTTATTGTTCTTGTACTTATCCTTGGTGGACTACTCCCTATAGACCGTCCCGAGACAGGATTTGTTGTGGCGAGCCAGATGCATATCCTTATCCCCCAGCTTGTCCTGACCCTAGCGTAGATACTTCAGTTAGCGGCTATAGCTTTGTTGGTGTGGGAACAAGTGCTATTTTGCCAGGGCAAATATTCCAATTAGGAGAATTCTGCCACTATAACCATCCGATAAGCAATTCCATCACGGGAGCAGTCTTGTCTGTCTATTTAAAATTTGGAGCTTATGAAGTCGGACCTATTGACTATAATATGGATCATTTGGAGACCCCCAACTCATGTACGGGTTGTCCTTTTACCTGTCCATCATCCGGATGCCCGGATCGAGTAATGTTCTCCAGCACATCAAGCACAGTTCCAATCACTGTAGAGGGAAAAACCTATAATCTTGAGATCCTTGGATTTTCTCCTGACTGCAATGAATTCGGTAGTGTCGTGAATCAATTTATCACCCAGGAGAATGCAAATAATTGTGCATGTCTCTATGCCAGGTTAACTGGGACTCAGGCGTCAATATTTATCAAAAAGCTCACTAATGACATAGATGTTGAATCAGCTGATGATATTGATAAGCCAATCATTGCAGAAGGCTGTCCTGTTACCTGGAAATACCTGGTTTCAAACGATGGCAATATGGATCTCACCAGCATATCTGTCACAGACAATCAACCTGGCGTTACCCCGGCACCTGTTATTGGTACCGCTCCCTATAATATTGGAGATCTGGACAAGGACAATGTACTTGATTTGATTGAGGTTTGGGAGTATACTGCAGTGGGAACAGCTATCTCATGTCCAGAGGATGAATGCGGGTGTGAGTACTCCAATACTGCTACTGCGACTGGTGTTGCAGCCACTACGCCACCTACTAAAACCGCCACTGATATGAGCTATTATCGAGCCATTTCGACGGTCGTAAATGCAGGAGCCGATAAAACTATTTGTGAGAGCCCTGGAGAGGTGGAATTGAGTGGCACAAGTAGTTGCCCGAATTCATTGATTACTTATGAGTGGACATCCACAGGAGATGGGAGTTTCTCCTCAACCGGCGATCCCCTTACTACTACCACGTATACATTAGGAACAAATGACAAATCAGGTAGTTCGGTGACAATTACATTGAATGCAAAGGGATCTTGCGGTAATGTATTGTCTTCAGATGAGATGACGGTTACGATCGTCGATGTACCTGTCCTTAGTGTCATCGCGACGGTAGAATAGAGGCCCAGCACTAATCAAGGAAAACTTAAGGAGTGTCTGAAAATGCAGCTTATGAGTGATAGAATGGCCAAAGAAAATTCATGCCACCGACGAATTGGGATCTTTAAAGCCAATTTCGGTGCCTTGCGTGCCTTAATGCTAGCTATTGTGCTGTGCCTCGTCGGTCCATATTCAACGGGGGCTGCTCTAGATTACTATGCCGATCAGGACTATGTGTTTACCGCCACGCCCAAGATTCCAGGATATATTTACCTATGGACAGTCACGCCTAGTGTGGGCACTCCAACCACCCTAGGTCCTGGAGCGGATCTTGACAGCTTTCAATGGACTGCTCCACCTGATGGTCAGACGGTCACAATCACAGTGCTAGTGTCTGATAACTTCATCGGATCATGTATCGATGAAAAGAGCTTGGAAATCGAGGTCAAAGATTTAGCCAACCTGGGCAACCGCGTCTGGGAGGACCTCAACTACAACGGCATCCAGGACGCTGGCGAGCCGGGGGTAGCGGGAGTCACTGTTAATCTCCTCAAGGCGGATGGAACATCGACTGGCTTATCAACCACCACACTTGCTGATGGAAAATACAGCTTCACGGGCCTCATCCCAGGAGATTACATGGTGGAGTTTGTCCCGTCAACTCTGCCTCCTGGCTACCTCTTTACTTTGCCCAATCAAGGATCTGATGATTCTATAGATAGCGATGCCGATACTACCACGGGCAGAACAGCTTCTACCACTCTTGACCCAGGCGAGACGGATGATACTTGGGATGCAGGAATATATCGGCTTGCTTCCTTGAGTGATTATGTCTGGCTGGATTCCAATAACAACGGCATACAGGATTCAGGGGAGACTGGAAAAGACAGCGTGACTGTGGAACTCTATGACTCCTCTGGAAATCTCTTGAAATCAACAACCACAGATGCCAGCGGGCTCTATCAATTCACCGGCTTGCTGCCGGGAGACTATAAGGTGAAGTTCTCCCTTCCAACCTGCTTCTTCTTCACTGCAAAAGATCAGGGAACGAACGACGCTACTGACAGCGACGCCGATGCTTCAAGCGGGGAGACGATATTCACCAATCTTATCTCTGGGGAAAACGATGATACCTGGGACGCCGGCCTAGTCGCCTACGATCCCAAGATTGCTGTGGACAAGACGGCAGACAAGGTCCAGGCCAATGTCGGCGAGACCATCACCTATACCTTCACTGTGACCAATACAGGCAATGTTCCGTTGGCCGGCGTGGCCATAAACGACGATAAGGTCCAAGGTATCACCGGGCCTGCCGCTGGCGAAGACGCTAACGGAGACAGCAAGCTGGACCTGACTGAGACCTGGACATTCACCGGAACCTATGTGGTCGCACTAACCGACATCTGCGGCGATATCGTCAACACGGCCACGGCCAAAGCCACTGATCCCTGCGATCCAGCCAAGTTCGTGGTATCAGCGCCAGACAGCGTTACGGTGAATGCGCAGCATACTGCTTCGCTGGTTGTGGACAAGACAGCAGACAAGACCCAGGCCAATGTGGGCGAGACCATCACCTATACCTTCACTGTGACCAATACCGGCAACGTTCCATTGGCAGCAGTGACCATAGAAGACAACAAAGTCCAGGGCATCACCGGGCCTGCCGCTGGCGGTGACGCCAACAATAACGGCAAGCTGGATACAACAGAGACCTGGACATACACCGGAACCTATGTGGTCCAGCTGACAGACATATGCGGCGATATCGTCAACACGGCCACGGCCAAAGCCACCGATCCCTGCAATCCGGAAGGGAAGATTGAGTCTCTGCCAGACAGCGTCACGGTGAATGCGCTTCATACCGCTTCGCTGAAATTAGACAAGACAGCTGACAAGACCGAGGCCAATATCGGCGAGACCATCACCTATACCTTCACTGTGACCAACACCGGTAATGTTCCATTGGCCGGAGTGACCATAGAAGACAACAAGGTCCAGGGTATCACCGGACCTGCCGGTGACGCCAACAATAACGGCAAGCTGGATACAACCGAGACCTGGACATACACCGGAACCTATGTGGTCCAGCTGGCAGACATCTGTGGGTATATACTCAATATGGCTAAAGCTAGTGCGACCGATCCCTGCAATCCAGAAGTACGCATTGCGTCTCCTGAAGACTTCATTTTGGTTAAGGTACTGCATACCGCTTCGCTGAAATTAGACAAGACAGCTGACAAGACCGAGGCCAGTCCAGGCGATACAATCACCTATGCCTTCACTGTGACCAACACGGGCAATGTTCCCCTGGCCGGCGTGGCTATAGAAGACCACAAGGTCCAGGGTATCACCGGGCCCGTTGGTGATGCCAACAATGACGGCAAACTTGACTTGACCGAGACCTGGACATACACGGGAACCTATGTGGTCCAGCTGGCAGACATCTGCGGCGATATCGTCAACACGGCCAAAGCCAGTGCTGACGAACCCTGCGATGAAATCCTCCGGGGTCCGAGCCCGGCTGGGGGCAAATCCCCAGAGACGAATCAAGAAGGGCGCATTGTGTCTCCGGAAGATAGCGTTACAGTAAAGGTACTGCATGTCGCTTCGCTGGATGTGGATAAAACCGCAGACAAGACCGAGGCCAAACTAGGCGATACTATCACCTACACCTTCACTGTGACCAACACCGGCAATGTTCCCCTGGCTGGCGTGGCTATAGAAGACGACAAGATCCAGGGTATCACCGGGCCTGCCGGTGATGCCAACAACGACGGCAAACTGGACACAACCGAGACCTGGACATACACGGGAACCTATGTGGTCCAGCTAACAGACATCTGCAGCGATATCGTGAACAAAGCTAAAGCCAGTGCGGCTGACCCCTGCAATCCGGAAGCACGCATTGAGTCCGAGGAAGATAGCGTTACAGTAAAGTCACAGTATACCGCTTCGCTGGCCTTGGACAAGACAGCAGACAAGACCGAGGCCTATCTAGGCGATACCATCACCTACACCTTCACTGTGACCAACACCGGCGATATTCCGCTGGCCGGCGTGGCTATAGATGACGACAACGACAAGGTCCAGGATATCACCGGGCCAGTGGGTGATGAGAACAATGACGGCAAACTGGATACAACCGAGACCTGGACATACACCGGAACCTATGTAGCAAACTCCTGCGAGGATATAGTCAACACGGCCAGAGCCAGTGCGACCAATCCCTGCGATCCGGAATCGAGCATTGAATCCCCGCCAGACACCATAACGGTGGATATCCTTTGTGAATGCCTAGAGCTGACCAAGACCGCATTGAATGAAACCGTAGAGCGAGGCCAGGACATTTATTATAATATTGAGCTCTGCAGCAAATGCAATTTTGACCAGGTCATCCTTAGGGATGTCCTTCCCGCAGATGTTGAACTGGTTTCCGTAGACCCGCCTGCATCCCTATCAGGGCACACTCTCACCTGGGATCTGGGCCCAGTGAGCCCTTACCAGAGATGCTTTAATGCGGTAGTGGTTGTCCGCGTCCCACTAGTCAATATGAGCTACGATATGGAGCAGGGGGTCCAGGGTGAGGGCTTCGTTAACATCCATAACGACTACGACACCCATCACGAACCGAAATCGATAACCAACTGCGCCTACGCCGAAGCTTATGTTGCTAATCCAAATGCTAATCTAGAAGATAATCTAGATGATAATCTGAGGCTTTTGGAGAGCGTATCCAGCTGCGCCTCATCCCGGGTGGTCGATCCCGGCACAGAGCTGAGGCGGCGCGAGTTTGGCAGCGGCACATATGCCAGCGAGGAATTAACTCGCGTGAGGATGGAGAACAAGTCCATCCAGTCGGCGACAAGTCTCTCTGCCTCACACAAGCCAACAACCTTCTCCCTGCCCGGTGGCAGCTCCATAACCTACGGCTCCAAGTGGACGGAGAAGTCCAAGGGCATAAACTACGCTACCGGCGCTACTATGACCGAGGAGTACACCTTCGCCAATAAGATCGACAAGGAGAGGGTCCTAGACCTGGACAAGAACGGCTCCACCATGAAGACCGATGTGTCCTTCACCGGCACCGGCCACATTGGAGTACTGAAGAAGGATGAGCCGGACTCCCATCCCAAGGTCAAGCCTACCTACGAGGCCACCGAGGACTATACCGGCAGCTTCCAGGTAAACGAGATGGTGGACGAGTACGGCAGCAATGTAAGGTCGGATAAAAGCGTTACCGGCTATGGCTATGCTGCTGTGGACAAGCGTGTCAGCAACAACCAGAGGACCTACGAGTCCGGCACCGGCTCCTACCAGAGCGATGAGAAGATAGAGACCGCCTCCAACTACATCGCCAAGGACATCAACCTTGTCTACGGCCCAACCAACTACAGCTACAGTCCATCCTTCGCTACCAACCAGAATATCAAATGGTCCGAAGGCATGTGGTCCAAGAGCGGCGTCTTGGCCGGCGGGGCGATACTGGCGGCTCTGCCCACAAGCGGCTGCGGCGGCGAGGCTCCGGCGAACACCAGCGCGCCTGCCACCTACATCAGCGAGAGGTACTCATCCCTCAATTATTTGGACAAGGAGACTGTGGCGGCGAGCCTCAATGAGATGAAGACCAACGCCAGCTTCAGCGGCATGGCCGACTTCCGGGCCAAAGCGACCTACTCCAACAAGACCGGCGAGATCGACAATGAGGAGCGCTACGTGGGAGAGTATGATATCACCAGGAAGGTCCAGCTCACCGGCGTCTCCAAGTACGGCCGACCCCACATAACCGTGACCAAGGAAGGCAACATGACCACCCGGTGGTTCAACAAGACCATGGCCAATGTGGCGGAGTACACCATAACCATAGTCAACGACGGCAACGTAGCTCTTGCGCCCATCCACATCCGGGACATCTTCCCGCCGGGAACGGAGTACATCTACTCCTCCATCCGTCCGGAAAGCTACACCAATTCCGAGGCCAACTGGAGCCTGATGAACCTGGGCGTTGGAAACAGCATCCAGCTCGAGCTGACGCTCAATGTGACCGAATATGCACCGGCTAACCTGGTCAACCGGGTCATGGTCTGCGGCATTAATAGCGATGAGGGCTGCGTCTCAGGATCGGCCTATTTTGTCCTTGAATCCGGCGACCTGTCCTGCTGCCCACCCGAGGTGGTTCTGGACAAGGTGGCCCAAATCGACGCCACCGATCAAACTCTGATCCACTACACCATAGTGGTCCAGAACAATGCCAACAGCACCGTAGCTGCCACTCTGACCGACATGCTGCCCATCGGCATGAACTACATGAGCGCTACCAATGAGCCCGACATCCAGAGCGGCCAGTTCCTGCAGTGGATCATACCCACCCTTGAGCCCGGCGATGTCACAACCATCGAGTACCAGGCCAGGGCAACCATGAATGGAGCCTATGTCAACGAGGTGCACATGGATGCCACAGCAGTGGATGGAACCGGCTACGACATCGAGGATGCGGCTGCCAGAATTTACATAGGCAGCACCGGAGTCCCGCCCAAGACCACCAGGTACGGAGGCTGGCAGGTTCCAGACTGGAATATGACCTCGTCGGAGCAGGGAATCACTGTATCCCTCTCCCCGGACGAGGACTCTGCCGCTGAGTTTCCGACCATGTACAGCTGATAAAAGCTGAAAGCCATTTGAAGTGGGGGATCCCTCCATCTCCCCCACTACCCAATTTTTAATTAGTTGCTATATTATATTTAGTAGAATTCACAAGCTGAAACTTACCTTCAACGCTGAAGGACCTGCTCCCGGCGGGCCTGGAATTTGTGGAGGCATCGCCCAGGCCGAGCCGGCAGGAGGGCCAGTTCCTGGAGTGGATCCTGCCTGACTGGAGAAGGATGGCCTGGAGGTCATTGAGTACAGCGTCCGGGCGACGATGGACGGGGTCTATGTCAACGCCGTGCATGCCGATGCCTCGGCGGTGGACGGAAGCGGCTATGATACGGCTGATGCGG
>Ga0208197_1003008_pt1 | contig 14041 bp, 12 predicted proteins | sample AD_JPNNA4_MetaG_FD_184444 | JGI IMG/M metagenome (GOLD analysis project Ga0208197, IMG submission 184444) | Active sludge microbial communities of municipal wastewater-treating anaerobic digesters from Japan - AD_JPNNA4_MetaG (SPAdes) (version 2) | ecosystem: Engineered > Bioreactor > Anaerobic...
GAAAACTCTTCCAAATGGTGTGATATTAGAACTTGAGCCAAATGTTACGGCATTTTGCAATATTTCGGAAATTTCTTGGAATTTTGTTGATAGTACTGAAAGTGCTGTAAAAGAAGGAGAAAAAGTCAGAGTAAGGATACTGGATATAGATAAAGACAATAAGAAGATACGAGTGAGCATAAGAAAAGTATTGCCAAATCCATGGGAAGCTTTTGCTAAAAACCATAAAGAAGGGGACAATGTAACGGCACGGATAATAAAGATGGTCGATAAAGGATACATAGGACTTTGTGAAAGTGTTGAAGTGTATATACCCAAAGCACAAGTTTACGATGAACTAAACATCGGAGATGAGATAAGCGGTAAGATCATCAAACTTGAGCAACAAAAGGAAATATACAAGATAATAGTAAGCCCAAAGGCTTACGAAAATGAAAAAGTGGTTAGTGACTCAGAAAAAGAAAGCATTACTTCAAGTATAAGTTTGGAGGAAAAATTGGAAGATGGAAAAGATTTCAACAAAAAATAAGATACCAACCGTTCTTTTGGTTGGAAAGAGCAATGTAGGTAAATCAACACTTTTCAATAAACTTATTGGAAAAAGAAAGGCAATAGTTGCAGATGAAAGTGGTACTACAAGGGACGCGGTCGTAGACCGCGTCGTTTGGTATGACAAACAATTTCAAGTGGTAGATACGTGTGGTATTTTCGAAGGCAAAGAGGATGAAATATACGAAAAAAGTAAAGAAATGACCATCCAGGCACTCGAAGAGTCTGATTTGGTTTTGTTCATAGTAGATGGTCGAAGTGGTATAGCTTCGGAAGATTACACGATAGCGGAACTACTTAGAAAATCTGGTTGCGATGTTTTGATCGTTGCGAACAAAGTTGAAAATGAAAAGATCTACGAGAAGATTTATCCAGAACTCTTTTCGCTAGGTTTTGGTGAGCCTTTTCCAATTTCTGCAGAACAAAGTAGAAATTTGGATGACTTAATCGAGAGTATAATCAACCGGCTTGAAGAAAAAGGTTACGATTTAGGAATGCCTGCTGAAGAAAAAAATACGATTAGGGTAACCATAGCTGGTAAACCCAACGCAGGTAAGTCTTCCATATTCAATATGATTGTCAACGAAGAACGCGCCTTGGTTACACCTATAGCTGGTACAACTCGCGATATCATAGATGAGTTTATAGAAATAAACGGTAGGAACTACCTATTTGTTGATACTGCAGGATTGAGAAGAAAGAGCAAAATCGATGTCTTTATAGAAAGAATAAGTACACTCAGGACTATAGAATCTATAGAACGTTCCGATGTTGTAGTGCTCGTTATAGACGCTACGGAAGGTATCACAAGACAGGACCAGCGCATAGCGGGACTTGCTGAAAAAAATGGGAAAGGCACAGTGATAGTATTCAACAAGTGGGATTTGATCAAAAATGCCGAAAGAAAAGTCAAGGAATTTCTAAATGAAGTGTACGAAAAGTTGTATTTCATAGACTATAGCCCGGTGATTTTTACAAGCGCTGTGAATAAAGTGGGATATAAAGAGTTAATAAAGGCAATAAACACAGCTTATGAATCTCTACACAAGAAAGTTCCTACGAGTGCAATCAATGCAGTATTACAGCGTATGATCATAAAGCCACCACATGGATTGAAGGTTTATTATGGACTACAAGTGGACATACGTCCTCCAACATTCGTCTTTTTCGTTAACAAGGCAGAAGTACCGGCAAGTTTCCAACTTGCCATAAAGAGAAGCATTAGAGAAAATATAGATCCATTTACAGGCGTTCCGATATTTTTGAAATTCAAAGAGAGAGAATGATATCATATGGCTGGTTTAAACGATGAAGAAAGAAGCGACAGCCTTTCTGAAGAGTTTCTCCGTGAATTAGATGATGCTTTGAAAGAACCAGTCTGTCCAGAATGTGTGATGTGTGGTTGGTGTTGCAAACAGACAATTTGCTACTATGGACAATGGGACTACGAGAAACATCAATGTACATTTTTGACAACCGATAACTTGTGTAGTAAATATGAAGAGATAGTCGAGTATGAAAAACACATAGGTCTGCAAGTAGGACTTTTTGGTAGTGGTTGTTGTTTGAATTATGCCAATCCCGATAGAATTAGACTATTAAAAAAAAGGAATGATGATGGATGAGTCTCGGTGTATCTGAACTAAAATCAAGAATTTTGAAGAAAAATTTGATAATAACGGTTATCGTAGCCATCTCGCTAACTGTAGCTTTTTTAATATGGATTGGGTTATATACATCGGCTACTTCGAAAAAAGAAGTAGAGGTTCTGAATAAATCATTTCAAACTCTCACTACTTACGTCTCAAATATGCTTTCAAAAAATGAATCTACAATTGATACCTACATAAATTCAAATATCGTGATTGCGAATAGTATCCTTTCAAGTGTCGACCCTCAAACTGGTTTAGAAGAAATAGAGAACATATACCTAAACACAATTCCAGAGATTTTTACAGATGTGGATTTACTCATCACAGACCTCTCAGGAGACATAAAATACGCTACTGGTGCTTATATTAATTATCATAGACTTCATTTTTCTCCAATGGTTCAAGGCAGTTCAGAAGATGGTTATTATGGAAAATTTTTATCATTTGTGCCAGATACACGTAGGCTTGCGACGTACGTCATGGAAAAGTACAACGATGAATTCTTAGTGTTTGTGCTATATGTGGACCCTCAGATTTATCTCGACGCGTTCACATCGTTTGCTCAAAATAAGGTTGGTAATGTAAAAGAGATCGCGATATACACTGATGCAAAAAACAGATTAGATATGTCGCAAAAGGTGTATGATGAGGAGATAGCAAATGGTATAACAGGGCCAAAAATCATAGATAAATTCATAAGTGTTACTGCTTACAATAGATATGCACTTTACAAGCAGAATGGATTGTCTTCTTATATATATTTGAAAATTCATCTTAACTATGGTAGTTATTTCTATGTACTTCTATCCGTGTTGTCACTTTTCATTATCACCATGGTCATATTTACATACCGTTCTTCTGACTTTGCGATGAAATTTTTCACAGTCGATATAAATCGGTTGAACACTGCCGTCAAGGAAATAGGTCACACAGGAATCCTACCACCTCAAGAAGAATTTGAGTTGCGTGAGATGCAAGAATTTTATGAAACACTGGCCGCAGTTTTACAAGAACTCAGTGCTACGATGGAAGAACTGAGAGCTACAAATGAAGAATTAGAAAAGGTTTATAACGAAGTTTCAAAGAAGAGCGAAGAATTCAGGACACTTTTGATAAATATTTCAGAGAGATTATCGATCATCGCAGAAGGATACGACGAGGGCACAGGTCACCATATTTATAGAGTTAAGGAATTGAGCAGTTTTCTTGCTCGAAAATTGAACCTTGAAGATGAAGAAATAGAATCAATAACAATGTTCTCCAGTTTGCACGATATTGGGAAGATATTTGTTCCAAAAGAGATACTCCTGAAACCCGGTAAACTTACACCAGAAGAATGGGAAATCATGAAACAGCACACAACCTTTGCAAAACGTATACTAGACATCCCTGGATTTGAAAAAGCACTGAGCATTGCTTTGTACCACCACGAGAACTATGATGGAACAGGTTATCCGTACGGACTAACGGGTAAAGAAATTCCGATAAGTGCACAGATTGTGAAAATTGTAGATGTTTATGATGCACTGAGATCCGATAGGCCATACAAAAGAGGATTGACTCATGAGGAATCGTTGAATATAATACTAAACGGCGATGGGAGAACATCTCCAGAGCACTTTTCAAGGCACTTGTTGGAAATCTTTAAAGAATACAACGAAGAAATCCGAAAATTGTGGGAAGAAATCGATAAAGGAAATCTTGTGCAAAAGTCTTCAAAAAACAATAAGAACGATAAGAACAATAAGAAAGATGGTCGCAGGGAAGATTAATAAATTTAGATATATCAATGGATATATAGGCGTGCGATATTTGCACGCTATTTTTGTTTATAAGAATGCCTTTCTTTTTCCAATTCTACAAAACTTTCGTAAATCAGTTGATTTTGATCCAAGTGCACATTCGGATTAAATTGGCTGTACCCTAAGATGAACTCAATTTCCAAACCATTTTTCCTTGCCATTTCATGTATCCTATTTCTAAAGACCTCCAATAGAATGGCACCGTATGAATAAAAGGCGAAGATGTATCTACCATTGTTCAGTTTGAATACAAAGTCTCCCGGTTTAGTAAAACTCGAGAGTATGTCTTCGAACTTATCACTTTCTATATCATGTTCATTTAAAATCTCCAACGTAATTATCGAAAGCGCAATTCCTTCTCTCCTTGCAAGTTCCATGTATTTCTGGAGCAATATACTTCCTAAGGTTGAGTCATACACGATATTGCTACCGTTATTCGTATCATTCTTGGTTGACTCAGTATGTTTACTATGTCCATCAAGCTCATCGGTGTATGGTGTTTGACCTTCTTGATTCAGCGCCTTGACAGCCTCTTTGTAGTACAATACATTCTTGCTCGTAATCTTCCTAAAAATGAGAGCACTGACCAAAAGCGCAGCAAATATACCGATTATCAACCCAATTAAAAAGTTTGAAATATCAAAGTTTGCCGTTCGATCAATTGAAAAGTACGAGTTGAAAAGTTGCGTTAGTTTACCAGAACCTTTCATCTTTGCAATTGTGTTATCTATATCGTCCAGTACATCCAAATTTTTGCCCTTTTGAGTAGCAAATTTGAGTGGAACAGGTGAGAAAACAAATGGTGTCTGTTTAACTCTCGAAAATTCCTCACTGTTTGCTAAATAGGATAACCTACTGACGACCCCTGCTACATATCTTCCACTATCAACCGCATCTAACACATCGAAGTATGTGTCAAATTCATCGAAAAACACAACTATCTCAAAACTACTAAGCATATCCTTAAAGGCCTTGTAATAGGTATCTCCCTTGTTTACGGCAATTCTCTGGCGGTTTAAATCCTCCAAGCTATTTATGCCGACGTTAGATACAAGCACTCCCCAATTCATAATTACAGATTCCTTATTGAAAGAGTAGATGGCATCTCTTTCTTTCGTATCTGCAACTGTCGTTACTATGTCCAATTCACCATCGGATAACATCTTAAGCAAACTACTGAACTCGCCATAAACAAACTGCAGATTATTGAAATTATTGCCGAAAGTTTCCTTCAATATCTCTATGAATATTCCCTTCGGCTGACCATTTTCAGAATAGCAAAGCGGATAGTCGTCGTAATATCCTACCTTTAAGCCAAATCCTGTTGTGGGCGTTAGAACTAACGTTATCATCAAAGGAAAAAGCAATACATTGAGCATGTTTTTTGCTCTATCGTTCATTTCACAATCCCCCTTTCGGCTATCGCTAATCATCGCTACTCATTCACTTGCTTGTCTCGATAATTATTATACCATTTTAACTCAATAGAAAGGAAATATATCTTGACTTATCTAACTCTTATGATAAAATTTCTTTGCCATTGTGGCAATCTAGAAAAATCCACACGCTTCCTCTTTACTACCACGGTGTCTTGCAATAAGTCGAATAACTTATCTGGTTATCGATTGATTTATTGCAAGATCGGTAGGTTCAAAGGAGCGGAGGGAAAACCAAATCATGGAGGTGTCGGTATGCCAGTAGTAACTATGAAACAGCTTCTTGAAGCAGGTGTCCACTTTGGACATAGGACTCAAAGATGGAACCCAAAGATGAAACCGTACATATACGGTGAGAGAAAAGGTATCTACATTGTCGATCTGCAGAAAACTGCGAAGCTTCTCGATGAAGCTTACGACTTTGTAAGAGATGTTGCAAGTAGAGGTGGTACGATTCTATTTGTTGGTACAAAGAAACAAGCACAGATGGTCGTTAAAAACGAGGCACAGAGATGTGGCGGATTCTATGTAAACAACAGATGGCTTGGCGGTTTGTTGACGAATTTCACAACTATCCAAAGTAGAATCGATAGACTTATCGAACTCGAAGAGATGGAAGCAAACGGTGAACTTGACAAACTTCCAAAGAAAGAGCAAAGCAAATTGAGAAAGACACTGGAAAAATTGAGAAAGAATCTCGGCGGAGTTAAGACTATGAAGTCACTGCCAGATGTTATCTTCCTGATCGATCCAAGAAAAGAAAGAATTGCAGTTGAAGAAGCGAATTACCTTGGAATTCCTTTGGTAGCAATGGTCGACACGAATTGTGATCCTGATCCAATAGATTACGTCATTCCTTCAAATGATGACGCAATAAGGGCAATTGCATTGATCACGGCAAAGATTGCCGATGCTTATCTAGAAGGAAGAGAAGGCATACCCTATTCTGAAGAAGCCGCTGAAGTAGTCACAGAAGAACCAGCAGGAGAGATCGAGATCAATATCCCTGAGAATCTGGATGAAGAGGAAATATAAGATTCTCAGTGTATCTATAGTACTATAAAACGTTAATAAAGATAAAAATCCCCAGCACATTGATTTGGCTGGGGATTTGTTTAGCTTTTGATAGCTTCTGAATTCATGTCGTGCTGCTTTAGATAAGAATTCAAAATCAAAGAAATTAAGATGAGTATCATACCAATTATTTGAACCAAGCTAATCTTTTCGTGCCGAATTACACTACCTGCCAAGACCGAAATGACTGTCGTTAGATTTGCAAAGAGAGATGATACAGTTGGAGAGACTTTGCTTAACATGAAATTGGCTAAGAAGAATGCAACAGTTGATGAAAGAATGCCTAAGTAAAGAACGCTTGTGACAACTGGCAAATTGAACGCTATTGTGAATTGGCCGGATAGCAAACTGACAATCGTGAAGAACACAAATGCACTGGTCATCATGAAAAATGTAATTTCCACGGGCGAAAATTCGGAAGAGTATTTTCTAGAGAATATGTTGTAGAACGCAGATGAGAAGACAGCACCCAAAATTAACAACTCACCGAAAAAGGTACCCGAAAACCTTGCACCGTATCCCACTATGAGAAATACACCCAAAAAGCTTAATATAGAAAAGATTATTTGATACCATTTTATACGCTCTTTAAGAAAGATTGGGCTTATCAAAACCACAACGATAGGAATCATAGCAATGAGCATACCAGCTTCAGATGATGTGGTATATTTCAGGCCATTCGTTTCAAATATGAAATACAATATCGGTTCAAAGAGTACCACTTTCCACAACTTCCAGTACGGTTTTTTGGAGAGTTTTATCACTCCAGAGATGGCTAGAAGCAACATCACAAGAGTTGCCATTCCAAACCTGTAAGAAAGAAAAGTGTATACAGGAACATAGTCGAGTGCGTTCTTAGTGAATAGAAACGAAAGGCCAAATATGGTAGACATCGCGATGCCAGAGAATATCACTTTCAAGTTCAAAGTCCTGCACCTCCACTTTAACTGGCAATTAGTTAGCATATCGTACAATACAGAATAATTTTACCGCATCTTTGTAAATATACAACCCTGCTCATCATCTTGTGCTCAGTTGACAATCGAACAGAAAATGGTATAATTTTAGCAGAATGGTAGTCGATTTGCTAACAACAGTGATAATAGCAAAAATGTGGAAATCAAAAGCAGTAGACAAATTTATGTTTGTGAGGTGATCTTATGGATATCACCGATCGTCAAAAGAAGGTACTATATTGTATAGTACAAGAGTACATAAATACTAAGACTCCAGTAAGTTCAAAAAAGGTGCTGGAAAATGCTACTTTGGATCGTTCTAGTGCGACGGTTAGGAACGATATGAATAGGCTGATGAAATTTGGTTACATATACCAACCTCATACATCGGCAGGTAGAGTTCCCACGGATAAAGGTTTACGGTTCTATGTGAATGAGCTTTTGAAGATAAGAGAAGAGATAAAATCGAAGAGTAGTTATGTGGATAATGCGGCCGTATTTCCAATAGGTGACATGGAAAAGGTGCTCGCTGGTGCAGCCAAATTGCTGAGTTCTTCTACAAAGGGTATGGTAATCATAGAGAAGCCCAGTCCGTTGAATTTAAGAATCAACAGGATCGTTGTAACTCCAGTGAGTAAGAATTTTTCGATTGCAAACATCGTAACAACGCTGGGATTAAGCTCTTCGATACCGATGCAGCATAGAGAGATCTCAAATGTAGAGAACATAGAAGATATGCTCAACAAGATGATGAAAGGCTTAACGCTTAATGAATTTAAAACAAGGCTTAAAGAGATCATAATGAAGACAAATAGTTTCAAAGATTTCAATCTCGTTGATTTGGAAAATGGCTTCTTGGAGATCACGGAAAGGTTATCCGTTGAAAGTTACGAAGATTACTTGACAGATGGACTTGCAAATCTATTGATGAATGACAGAATCACTTTGAAGAAATTGCATAACATATTGAGTTACATCTCTGGTGAGACATTCTACAAGGACTTGTTTGAATTGGATAATGATATCTATATTGGTAAGGAACATGGTTTAAGATTCTTAGATGATTTTTCTGTCATGATAGGTAACTTCTACTCGGAGTCCACGATGATAGGTAGGGTTGCCATGATTTTTGACAAATACAGTAAATATGACCACATAATAGATAGCTTTGATTTCATGACAAATAGGCTTACGGAGTACTTTACCGTAGTATCTAGAAATATTTAAAAAGTAAAATCGAAGACAAATTGTATGATCAATCATGATCAATATGGTCAAAATAGATGATTAGACTCATGGAGGTGTATTTACCATGGAAGAAAAGGAAAAGAGAATAGAGGATGTTGAGGAAACTCAAGAAGCAGAACAAATGTGCAACGAAGGCAATCTAAACAATGATGGTACAAATGCTAAATTGCTTGAATTATCTGAAGAAAACAAACAACTGAAAGACAAGATAGCGGATCTTGAGGAGCAGCTAAAAGAGATACAGAACGCTGCAAGGATCATAAAGGCTTCATTTGAGAATTACAAAATGGATGTCGATAGGCAGTTGAGAGATGTGTCACGTTCAACTGCACTAAGAATCATGAAAGTGCTAATACCTATTGTAGACGATTTCAAGAGGGCATTCAAACATTATGAGACCTCTAACGACCTCGAGGAATTTTACAATGGGACAAAGAAGATATTCGACAAATTCACAAAAACTCTGGAAAATGAGGGTTTAAAAGTGATCGATACATCTGGAAAGTTTGACCCGTTTAATCACGAAGCTTTAGACAGAGAAGAGCGTGATGATGTTGAGGAATACTCGATTTTGGAAATATTGGAGGATGGCTATACATTCAATGGTCAAGTTGTTAAACCTACAAAAGTGAGAGTAGCTGTAAAACCAAGAAAGCCACGTCAGGAAGAAAAGAACGTTGAAAATGATGGTGCAGAAAACCAAGAAAAAAAGGACTGACAAAAAAGTGTCCCGTAAAGTGTTCTATACTAAGACATACTGAGGATATTTCATAAATTGAGTAAGAGTTGAGTAAGGCAAATCGATGTGTGTACGTCATTCGCGAAAAATAGAGGTGAGCATTATGCCAAAGAAAGATTATTATGAAATATTGGGTGTTTCAAGAGACGCAAGTGATGAGGATATAAGGACTGCTTATAAGAAGCTAATCAAGGAATGGCATCCAGATAGACATACAGGTAACGATAAGAAAGTCGCAGAGCAGAAGTTCAAAGAGATTCAAGAGGCTTACGAGGTGCTTTCAGAACCGCAAAAAAGGGCAATGTACGATAGATTTGGTTATGTTGGTGATGACATACCATATTCTCACGAAAGCAATGGATACGACGGGTTTGGATTTGATGATGTTGTCAGAAACTTCATGAATGAAGATATTTTTAACATATTCTTCGGCGGTCAACGCACTCAAAGTAGATCAGCTGGTGGACGCGGACAGAGAAGTCCAAGAAGAGGGGAAGACTTAAATATTAATATCACGATAGATGAATCCGATGTCTTTTCCGGAAAGAACGTGAATATCGACTATGAACGCTACGAAGAATGTGAGAATTGCCACGGTGAGGGCGTGGAACCTGGTAGTAAATGGGTCACTTGCTCTAAATGCCATGGAAGCGGTGTTGTAAGAGAGGAACGCCGTACTCCTTTTGGTGTTTTTGTAAACCAATACACCTGCGATGCATGTGGTGGAAGCGGAACAATTCCAGGTGAGGTATGCCACACGTGTAGAGGTTTAGGACGAATTAGGAAACGAACTTCCACTAATATAAATATACCTGCCGGTATTGAGAATGGCACAATATTGAGAGTTCCAAAAAGGGGTAACGCAGGTGTAAGTGGTGGTGAATATGGAGATCTTTACGTTCATGTAAATATAAGAAAAATGAGTGACTATGAACGTGATGGTGATGATATAATAGCTAATGTACATATCGATTACATAACGGCGATCCTTGGTGGAGAGGTAACTGTAACATTGCCAAACAACGAGGAAGTTGAAATCGAGATTCCCGCTGGAACACAGCCAAATGAAAAGGTAATTGTAAAAGGTAAAGGTTATCCAAGCATGCGTAATGGGAAAAGAGGAAATTTCGTTGCAAAGATAATTGTTGACATACCAAGAAAGGTTTCTTCGAGAGAAAGAGAATTGTTAAAGGAAATAGCTAAGATGAAAGGGGTTATAATTTGAAGATAGACGAAGAAAAAGTGTCCAAGAGAAGAAAGAGAGAAAAAAAGAGTGGCATGATTTTAAAGATAATTTTGCCCTTAATTTTGGTTGTGGCAATGGTAACTGTTGCATTTTCCTTTTTCAATCCACAGAAGGATTCTGAAAGTTCTTCTGGGATTGTTGGTAATTTGGTTGCCTTTGTTACTGGATCAAAGAATGGTTCAAAGAATTCCAATGGTTCTAGTACTTCTTCGATGAATATCGGCGAAGGCGATATAGTCTATGATCAAGCACTTGAAACCAGATTTCATAGAACGATAGCTGTTTCCGATGGAATAGTATCGGTCGGTACGATAATGAAGGAGCAGACTACAAAATATCAGCTCATCGTTACAAAATTCGATGAAAATGGTAACTTGACGTGGAAATACGAGTTTGGAAATGATGGTGATGAGTGGGGATACGATATTATCGGGGAAGAAGATGGTTACATAGTCTTAGGAATTGCGGCATCTCCATCTTTGAATGTACGTGGAAGATACGATGCTTTGGTTTTGAAATTGACCAAAGATGGAAAACTTGTATGGTACAAAACTTACGGTGGGCCCGACTGGGATAGAGCATACAAAATAGTCAAGGTAAAAGGTGGATATGCCTTCGTTGGTGATAATTACATGAAGGGCGGAGATGTTTCCGAAAATTATGGTGAACATGATTTTTGGATTGTTAAGATAGACAATAATGGAAATATTCTTTGGGACAAGAGCTTTGGTGGGATAAGATGGGATAGAGCATACAGCATCGGATACATAGAGGAAAGTGATACAATTATCATAGTGGGCTCATCTAATTCATTCACAGATGGTACGAGGTATGAAGGATATGTAGTTGCTTACAGCGGCAATGGTGAACTTGTTTGGAAGACTCAGCTTGTGAATGGCCAAGCTGTATGGCCATTCGACTTGAAAGTCGATGGCAAGGATATATTCGTTGGTGGTTACACGACTGAAAGGTCTGGTAATGGCAACAGTTATGTAGAAAAGGCATTTGTTGCAAAACTCAACGATATGGGCGGAGTACAGTACCTGAAGACTTTTGGTACAAACGTTAGGTTGCAGTCAATAAGTGTTCTCAATTCTGATGATGAGGAAGATAGATTAATCTTTGCTGGATACAAGGATGTAAATGGTACAAAACAACCTTGGTATGGTGATTTTGTGTTGAATGATAGGACTTCTAACCCTGTAGTTGTAGAACGCAGTATCAATTCAGAATATGGAATGCTCTTCGATGCAACTTTAAGTGGAAATGCAGCACTTTATTCTGGTATGAGCATGAAAAATGGTATATACGAAGGTATCGTAAAGATCATGCCTGAGTGATATAGCACGTTGTAATTACATTCATTGCAGTATTTTTTTGAGATTATCTTTGTAAACCCTTCCCACTGGAATGATGTCATCGTTGTCCATCATTAAGCTCGTTGACCCTAAATAATTCTTAAGTACTTTCCTTATGTGGTCTATTGAAACAATGTATGATTTGTGGACTCTCAAGAACTTATCATTTGGGAGTTTTTTTTCGTACTCTTTTAACGTTTCCTTTGTATTATGCTTCTCTTTATTCGTTATAACACATGTTATAGCATTATTAGACATAATGTAAATTATATCGTCGAAATTTACAAAGTTTATTTCGTCATCTGATTCGATCAGTATCTTGCTCCTGTACGATAAAGAAGACTCAGAACGCACCTGATTGATGATTCTTTCTATTTTTCCGTTTTGATTACCACGTTTTGTTTCATTGTCTTCAACAGTTGCTATTTGGTCTAACCGTTCCAATCTTTCCAACGTTTTCTTTAACCTTTCTCTGCTTATAGGTTTTAGTATATAGTCGATAGCATTCTCTTCAAATGCCTTAACTGCGTATTCCGAATATGCAGTAGTAAAAACTATGTAAGGCTTATACGATGTGTTCTCGATAACATAGAATCCATCGTAAGCTCCCAAATTTATATCAAGAAAGACCACATCCGGTCTTAGCGCATCTATACTCTTGATTGCCACTTCAGCATCGTTTTCAACGGCTAAGACTTCTATTCCTTCTTCCTTAAGTAACTTCTCGAGCATGAGTGCTTGGATTTTTTCATCCTCGACTATCACACATTTCATGTTTACGCAACTCCTTCTTCAGATTTTGAGAAATATCCTTACGACAGTTCCACTTTCAGCACTACTCAAGATGTCCATGTGGCTTCCAGAAGAGAATAGTTTCAATCTCCTCTCAACTAAGTTCAGCCCAGTACCATTTTGTAAATTGTCTGAGCCTACTCCATCGTCTTGTACAGTTAAAATAACGTAAGTATCAGAGCGTTCACATATGACTTTGATAAAGCATGGCTTTGTACTCTTCGATATACCGTGAACAATCGAATTTTCAACGATAGGTTGCAAAAGTAAAGATGGTACTTTCAAGTTTTTGCACTCGTTTGGAAGTGTCAATTCATACGATAATTTATCATCGAGCCGAACCTTTTGCACTCTTAAATATTTTTCTATCATGTCGTACTCTTCTTGTAGCTCCCACACATCAGGAGCATCGATTGTAGTTCTGAAAAGCTCTGCCAGTGACGACAGGTATTCTGCTATTTCCTTTTGATCATTTCCTATCTCCAACATCGATATTGCCGTACCTATCGAATTGAAGAGAAAGTGTGGATTGACTTTTGATTTTAGAAGTTGAAATTCTGTTTCCAATTTTATTTTCTTTAACTTTTCATATTCGCCTATCTGCTTTTCTAATTCTCGTTTCAGTGCTACGTATGATATGCCAAATGAAACCAAGAGAAACGTTGTTACGAGCGCAAGGGCATTGGTGAAGTTGATGAATTTGTCGTAGCTATACTTACTTAGCCAAAAATTCGAAAGATTAATGAGTAAAAAAGCAATAGCAAAAATAACTCCAATTAGAGAGAAAGCAAAGGACACCTTAGATTTCGTACCTTCATTTTTCAGATTTGCGGCCCATGATCTCAATATGTAATAGGTTATTCCAACTGTGTTTACTATCACAAATATCGATATGATGGATACAAGATAGAGATTTGCTGGTATGAAATACATGATGAAGATAAAGATTACAACAGCGATTAGCTGGAGAAAAAGGAGGAATCTCAATTAAATCATTCCTTTCGATTAGATATTGCTCGCATACCTCATCTCATATTTTACAATATTTGTGTGAAGATTGCAAAAAAACAAAAATGCCCCTTCATCGAAGGGGCAGGAGGTATGAGGAAGGAGGAAAAGCCCTATACGTCAAAATATAGATCATATTCTTTTGGATGTGGGATGGACAACACTTGCCTTTCTTCTTGAA
>Ga0208197_1003017_pt1 | contig 14001 bp, 14 predicted proteins | sample AD_JPNNA4_MetaG_FD_184444 | JGI IMG/M metagenome (GOLD analysis project Ga0208197, IMG submission 184444) | Active sludge microbial communities of municipal wastewater-treating anaerobic digesters from Japan - AD_JPNNA4_MetaG (SPAdes) (version 2) | ecosystem: Engineered > Bioreactor > Anaerobic...
AACAGGAAATAGGGGATGCCGAACAGGGCGGCCGCCTTGAGCTGCGCCACGAGGCTGACCGTGAAGACGCTCTCGTAACCGACCTCCTGGAACCAGAACCAGTCCGTGATCAGGCCGGTCAGCCGCCAGCAGGCAAGAAGCAGGCCCCCCAGCACGAGGGCCAGGATGAATCCCCGCGGCGGCTTTGTCGGAGGCCGGAGGGTGCGGATGTCGACCATGACGTTCGATCCCCTTTTCGTGATGTCGCCCCGGGCGCTCGACCGGTTCCCGCACTATAGGGGATCGTTGAGAGGCTGTCAAGGCAAGCCGCCTCTCCGAGCTCTTGACGGGGAGGGTATAATGCGGCTATGCATAAACGGGCCCACCCTCTTTCTCTTGTCCTGTGCCCTCGCGGCAGAGGGTCGGGGTGAGGGGAACGATGCAGTCGAAGGGAGGCAGAAGTCAATGGAAGCCTACCGGATCGGCGATCACGTCGTCGCCGCCGACACGGAAGAGGACGCCCGGCACTTCTACCGGGAGGAGGTCGGGCAGGAGGCGCCGGCCGTCATCGAGGAACTCAGCGTTTCTCTCGAGGTTCCGGCGGGCGAGGGGAAGACGGCCACCATCCGGGAGCTGATGAACAAGACCCTGGACGAGCGCAACGCGTGGCTGCGGATGGGCGTGCCCTGCGAGCTGCACTGGCCGTTCATCGTCGCGAAGCTGAAATAGAGGGGTCCAGGGTCCAGGGATTTCCCCTGCAAAAATATTTTGTCATTCCGGGCTCGACCCGGAATCCAGTCGTAACATAGATTCCCGCCTGCGCAGGGAATGACATCTTGAGGTAAGCGTTGACTCTTCGCCGACCGATCTTCGTCCTGCTCCTCCTCCTCGTTCTCGCCGGCTGCGCGAGGCGCGAGACGCCCCCCGAGCCGATCCGCGCCGCCGGCAAGGGGCCCATGCCGGCCCGGATGGGCTTCACCATCCAGGCGGGGGCGTTCTCCGGGGCCGAAAACGCGGCGCGGCTCACGAGCCGGCTCAACCGCGAGGGCCTCTCCGCCTACTACTTCGTCTACCGGACGGGCCTCTACAAGGTCCGCTTCGGAAACTTCAAGACGGCCGAGGCCGCCGCGGAGCGAGCCAGGCGCCTTGTGGACAGGGGCATCATCGAGGACTACTGGGTCGTCCATCCCCGGCACTACGCCGTTTCCCAGAAGGACGAAAAGGGCGAGGCGTACGTCCGGGAGGAGATCGTCCGGACGGCCCGGAGCTTCATCGGCGTCCCCTACCTGTGGGGCGGCGACTCCGCCGACGAGGGGTTCGACTGCAGCGGATTCACCATGGCCGTCTACCAGTACAACGGCCTCATGCTGCCCCACTCGTCGCGAGACCAGTCCGGGATGGGCAACCCGGTCAGCAGGGGAGGGCTCGAGAAGGGCGACCTGGTCTTTTTCAGCACGAACAACACGGGCAAGGTGTCCCACGTGGGGGTCTACATCGGCGGCGGGCGCTTCGTCCACGCCCCCGGCCGGGGGAAGAAGATCGGCATCGACTCGCTCGACGGCGGCTACTACAGCAGGCATTACGCGGGCGGGCGTTCGATGCTGTGAGAGGCAGTTGACCGGGATGCCCCTTTGATCTATATGCAGACAGCGACAACGCCGATTGAGGAATCGAACATGCGAGGAAAGACCGTCAAGGAAAGCAGCGTCACACTGGCCCAGGTCATGAACCCGCAGGACGCCAACCCCGCCGGCAACGTGCACGGCGGCGTCATCATGAAGCTCATCGACACGGCGGCGGGGGCGGCCGCCGTGAAGCACTCGCGCGCCAACTGCGTGACGGCCTCCATCGACCGCCTCGACTTCCACAACCCCGTGTTCATCGGCGACCTCGTCACCCTGAGGGCAAGTCTCAACTTCACGGGCAAGAGCTCCATGGAGGTCGGCGTTCGGGTCGAGTCGGAAAATCTGCTCACCGGCAAGGTCCGCCACACCGTTTCGGCCTACATGACGTTTGTGGCGCTGGACCGCAGCGGCAGACCCGTTGCCGTCCCGCCCCTTGTCCTGGAGACGCCCGATGAGCAGCGCCGCAACCGGGAGGCCCGGGCCCGACGGGAGGCGCGGCTGCGGGAGAAGACGAAGGAGAAGGCCTGCCAGCTCAGCGGCGAGACCTGCGACGAATAGCCCCCGTCCCTCCCCCTTTGCAAAAGGGGGCACGGGGGGATCTTCCGGGAGATATTTTCCGCCGAGGTCCCATGAAACGGCTCAATCCCGATTACGTGAAGGCCCTCACCGGCCTGGCAAACGAGAGCCCTTACTTCCGGCATCTCGGGATGGTCATCGCCGAGTTCGGCATGGGCGAGGCCCTCGTCGATATCCAGTCGCGCGGCCACCACCTGCAGATCTACGGGAACGTGCACGGCGGCGTGATCGCATCGCTCGCCGACACGGCCATCTTCTGGTCCTGCTTCGCCGAGCTGGACGAGTCCGCGGGCATCACGACGGTGGACCTGAAGGTCAACTACCTGGCGCCCGTTGCCGACGGAAAGCTGTCGGCTCGCGGCAGGCGGATCCGCCTGGGCCGCACCCTGGGCCTGGGCGAGGCGGAGATCTTCAACGGCGAGGGCAGGCTGATCGCCCACGGCACCTCGTCGGTCATCGTTCTGCCGGGTTTCCATTTCCCCGGCAACCCGGAACTCCCGCCGAAATTCCTGTGATGAATCCGGCCGCGAATTCGTGCTGTTCATGAGGCGGGCGAAGGCTTACAATAGGCAAAAAGCGGACCCCTGCTCCCCATCTCCCGGTCACCCCCTTTCCATGATCAAGGAGGAACAACGATGAGAAAAAGAATCATTGCACTGCTGACGGTATCCGTATTCCTGTTCGCCACGAGTTGCGCCACCATCCCGGAGGAGCACAAGGGCGCCGCCACGGGTGCGGGGGTCGGCGCGGCGGCCGGTGCCGTGCTGGGTGCCGTGGTGGGCGGCGACACGAAGAGTGCCGTGATCGGCGGCCTGCTGGGTGCGCTGGTCGGAGGGGCCATCGGCCACTATTACTCCGATCAGAAGAAGACGCGGGTCGAGACGGCCGACCGGTACGGCTACCGGTCGACCCAGGGCCCGATGCTTCGCATCGAGGAGGCCTCCGTCGTTCCGCAGACCGTGGCGCCGGGCGGCTCGGTCGACATGAAACTGACGTACGCCGTGCTGACGCCCGCCGAGGCGACGGAGCTCACCGTCGTCGAGAAGCGCGAAATCCGCCATGAAGGCAGCCTCGTCGGAAACCCCGAAGTGTCCGTTTCCCGCAAGGGCGGGACCTACACGTCCAACATCCCCCTGACGCTTCCCGCAGGCGCCAAAAAGGGGCTTTACGTGGTGACCAGCACGGTTCAGTCGGGCCGGCTCTCCGAGCAGATCCAGTCGGCCTTCACCGTCCGCTGAGGCAACCGATGCAGGCAAGCGCTTCGGGAGTCGCGGCGACACCGGGGCGGAGTTTCCGAAGGCAGGGCCATGGTCGGTCCTGCCTTTCTCGGGTCTGCCGCCGGCCCGTCAGCCGGCAGGCTTCCGATGCCCTCGGAAAGGCATGAATCGTGCACCTTTTCTCGAGCCGCCGGGATGATGCCGCCCGGGGCGCAGGATGACAATAAGCGGTGATCAATCCCGCGCCGATAATGCATGGATAGGGAGGAATGACTCACATGGTTCGACGGTTTGTCTGCTGCCTGACGATTGCGGCGATTCTTGTCGCAGGATTCACCGTCTGTTTCGGCCAAGCCGTTCCCGAGGCGGCCCGGCGCTACCTGATGCGCGGGATGGCCGCCGAGGAAATGGCCAAGGCGCCGAAGGACTTCGAGCGGGCCGCCCGGGAGTACGAGCAGGCGGCGAAATTGGCCCCGAACTGGCCTGACATCTATGCTTACCTGGGGTCCGCGCAGACGAAGGCGGGCGATTACCGCGGCGCCATGGCGAGCTACAGGCGCTACCTGGAACTATCCCCCGACAGCCCGGATGCGGGGAAGGTGCGCGACGAGCTCTACAAACTGGAGTACCGCGCCGAGCAGCAGGAGAAGGTCGTTGAACTCGGAGGGAGCTACGACAGCGCCCGGGGGACCTTCACCGTGACGGTATCGGGGGCGGATTTCTCGGCCCGGTGGCGCGGGCCCGTCACGGGCGTGGACGTCAAGTTCAGCGGTGCCTTCGGGACGCTCGATTTCATAGGGAAAGGGCAGAGCGAGGAGGTCTTCACGGGGGTGATGACGGACGGTGCCATCAAGGGCATGTGGCGGCGGGCCCCCTACAAGGAAGACGAATCGGGGTGCACGATTCCAGGCGACCAATCCGAATTCACCGCGACGGTGGGGGATGACGGGTCGACGATCGCCCTGAAATATGTGCGCTCGCGCTACAACGCCGAATACGTCGGCGTTTTCTTCGGGCTGGAGACCTGCACCGGCGTGACCAAGACCGGCGAGATGCCCGAGGAGATCGTGCTCTTCAAACCCGGCAAGGTGAAAGGCGCGTCCGTCCCCGATTTCCTGGAGTTCTTCGATGACAAGAACGTGGGTCTCGTCGGGATCAAACTGGCGGAAAAGGATCCGCGGCTGGTGGACAGCGTTGTCGAGGGCATGCCCGCGGCGACGGCGGGAATCAAGGGCGGCGATCGCCTTCTGAAGGTAAACGGGAAGGACGTCAGCGGGATGAACGGCGCGCAGATCGCGAAGCTGGTCCGCGGGAAGGCGGGCACCCCGGTGACCCTCGAGGTGGAGCGCCAGGGCGAATCGAAACCGCTGAGCTTTGATTTGGTCCGCAAGGCGCCGAAGTGATGTCTGCTGTACCCCCTGGGAATCTACCCCTTTTTCAAAGGGGGATTTGAATTTCGAGCCAATCATCGAAGGGAGAGAACCCATGATCCGTTGTTCGTCTCGACGGGTGTTGATTTTGTGTGCCGTCTTTCTTGTGGTCTTCTTGCTGGCCCTGTCCGGTGCGGCGTTCTTGTCCCCTGCCGTTGCCGCCGAGGAGCTCCGCGTCGTGGCCGGCGACGGCAGGTCGTTTTTCTCCTACTCGACCCGCCTGAGCATCAAGGAGAGGTCCTACCCGCTGAACATCAACGGCGGCACGAGGCCCTACTCCTTCAGCCTGACGAAGCCCATCGTCTCCATCGAGCCCTCCTACCCGGGGGCGCAGGTCTCCTTCAACGTGATCCCCCGGGCGGTGGGCACGACAGTTCTCACGGTCAAGGACACGAAGGGCAACACCCTGGTCCGCGAGATCGTGGTCTATGAGCCCGGTGCGCAGCCGCTTGCTCTCGGCGCGCTGCCCGGCGCATCGAATCCCGTGGCGGTCGGCCAGGGACGAAGCTTCGGTATTTCGGGCGGCAAGGCGCCCTACACGGTCGTTTCGGCCAACCCCGGGATTGCCCGCGTCGAGGCCGGGACGAACCTTTATTTTGTTTGGGGGGTGGCTCCCGGTTCGACGCAGATCACCGTCACCGACGCGGCGGGCGCTAAAGTGCAGGGCACGGTGCATGTGGGCACGACGAAGCCCCTGAGCGTTTCCGCCGATGCCTCGATTCTGGCGGGAGGCAAAGGCGAACTCGTCATCAGCAGCGGCAACCCGCCCTATACGGTTTCGACCAGCCCGCACCTCGCGGCGGCTCTCAAGGGCAGCGACACGTACGGGCGGACTGTCTACACGCTCACGGCCAAATCGACCGGGCAGGGGAGTGTTTCGGTCAGGGACGGCGCGGGACAGACGGCGAGCAAAATCGTCACGATCAAGGAGTGGGTCACCCTGTCGTTTCCCCAGCTGACCGCCGAGCCCAGGGCCCTCGATGTGGGGCAGACGACCCCGCTGACCGTCTCGGGCGGCAAGCCCCCCTATACGGTGACCGCGAGCAATCCCGCCGCCGTGACCATCCAGCAGCAGTCAAACGGGCACTACAGCGTTACGGGCCGCCAGGCCGGTGCTGTCGGCATCATTGCCAAGGACAGCGGCGGAGCGACACGAGAGCTGTCACTGATCGTCCGGAGTCTTCCCACGCTGACGCTCGCCGCACCTTCGACGCTGACGGTGGGCTCGACGGGCACGCTCTCGCTGGTAGGCGGCGCGGCTCCCTTCACGGTCACGCTGTCGGGCAGCGAGCTTGCGGTCACCAAGGTCGACGACAAGAAATACACGCTGACCGCAAAGTCGGCAGGCACCGCGGTCATCACGGTCAAGGACGCCAAGGGCACGACCAAGCAGCACACCGTTTCCGTGACCGTTCCGGTATCGCCGCTGAAGCTCTTCGTGTCGTCCAAGACGCTGCAGCTCGGCGCGACGGGCACGACCGCCATCCGCGTCCTGTCGGTCCAGGGCGGCGTGGCGCCTTACACGGCAACCGTGTCCGGCAACCAGCTCACCCTGACCCAGGTCAACGCCACGCAGTTCCAGATGACCCCGAAGGCGAAGGGGACGGCGACCATCACCGTCAAGGACAGCAAGGGGACGACGGCCACCCAGAGCATCACCGTGCAGTAGCAAGGCCGGGGTGAAAGATTCAAGAAGGCAACGACAAAAGTTCATCATACAGCAAAGGCAGGGCCGGCGTCGGCTCTGCTTTTTTTCATCTCGGCGGAATCGGGGGGCGGATGTCAATATGCAAGCCCCCGCTCCCCTGTCTCATGATCTCCATGGCAAATGTCAATAATCAGGCCTGACCCCGTATTTACTGACCCCGTATTTATTACGTGGATGCAAGGGAAAAATCGTATTATGATACCGGCTCCGGATGAGAATCGATCAATCGTTGCAGGGTGTTGAGGGAAGGAGGATGAAGCCATGAAAAAGATCGCAGTTCTCGTCGCACTGATGATGCTGATCGCTGTTCCTTGCGCTTTTGCGCAGTCCCTGGCGGATAAGGCGAAGGCCGAGGGCAAGGTGTCGTTCTACGCCAACATGACCTCCGTCGAGCCCGTGATGGAGGCCTTCCAGAAGAAGTACGGCATCAAGGCCGAGTACACGAGGCTCTCGACGAGCAAGTTCATCGCCACGATCCTGACGGAGCACGCGGCGGGAAAGCTCACGGCCGACGTCCTGCAGGCGCCCGTCCCGGTGATGGAGCTGCTCAAGAGCAAGGGAGTGATCGCCTCCTACGTATCCCCCGCCTCGGCGGGCTACCCGAAGTGGGCCAACAAGGACGGCATGATCCAGAGCTTCGGCATCGAGTACGTGGCCCTGATCTACAACAAGGAACTCGTCAAGGCGGCCGACGTGCCCAAAACGTACCAGGAGCTGACGGACCCGAAGTGGAAGGGCAAGATCGTCATGGCCGACCCCGCCACGCACCCGACGACGATCTCCTGGCTCGTGGGCCTCAGGGAGAACGTCATCAAGTCCGACGCCGAGTGGCGGGCGTTCCTGAAGGGGCTGGCGGCCAACAGCCCCATGTTCGTGGCCTCCTTCGGCCCCACGCCGGCCCCGATCGAGACGGGCGAGAAGCTCATCGGCATCTCCATGCCCAAGTACATCGTCACCAAGGCCCCGGCGCCGCTCGACTGGGCGAGGGTCTCGCAGCCCATGATGGGCACCCCCCGCGCGATCGGCATCACCGCCAAGGCGCCCCACCCGAATGCCGCGCGGCTCTTCGTCGACTACTGGCTCTCGAAGGAAGCGATGAAGATCATGGCCGACCAGGTGGGAGAGTACGTGCTGGCCCCGGGCGTCTACCCGCCCATCGCCGGGATCGACAAGGCCAAGGTCATCCCGATCCGGGAGCTCTCCGACGACGAGATCAAGAAGTGGGGGGCCGAGTTCAAGAAGATCTTCGCGAAGTAAAGGATGCCTTTTTCACCCTCGCCCTGGCCCTCTGCCGTCGAGGGAGAGGGGAAGGAGGGGAAGGTCTGAACGGAGGGGCCGACGAGAGTACTCTCATGGAAATCCGCGCAACGAAGGTCAGCAAATTCTACTACTCGGAAGGCAAGCGGATCGAGGCGCTCGTCGACGTCGACCTCGTGATCCCGTCGAACCGGATCTTCACCCTCCTGGGCCCGAGCGGCTGCGGCAAGACGACGCTGCTGCGCTGCATCGTGGGCCTGGAGGCGCCGGACTCGGGCGAGATCGCCATCGGCGACGAAGTCGTCTTCTCGGCCGAGCGGGGCGTCTTCGTCCCGCCCGACAGGCGGGGCTTGGGCATGGTGTTCCAGACCTACGCCATCTGGCCCCACATGAACGTCTTCGACAACGTGGCCTATCCCCTGCAGGCCCGCAACGAGCCGAAAGAGGAGATCGCCCGCAAGGTCGCCCGGGCCCTGCACTTCGTCCAGCTCGACGGCTTCGAGAAGCGCCCGGCCACGAAGCTCTCCGGCGGCCAGCAGCAGCGTGTCGCCCTGGCGCGGGCCCTTGTCGCCGAGCCGAAGGTGATCCTCTTCGACGAGCCCCTGAGCAACCTCGACGCCAAGCTGCGCGAGGAGACGCGCAAGGAGCTGCGGCGCTTTCTCACGGAGCTGCGCATCACCGCCGTCTACGTCACCCACGACCAGATCGAGGCCCTGGCCCTGTCCGATTTGATCGCGGTCATGCGAAACGGCCGCATCGTGGAGACGGGGACGCCGCGGGAGATCTACTTCGATTCCGACCGGCAGTTCGTGGCCGACTTCATCGGCCATGCGAATTTCATCCCCGGCACGGTCACGGCCGCGGGCGAGGGGGGCGCGAGGGTCGACACCGCCATCGGCCCCATCGCCTGCGCCCGCAAGACCGGCGCGGCGCCGGGACGGGCCGTCTCCGTCTGCATCCGCCCCGAGTTCATCCGCGTGCTGCCGGGGGGCCGGGGCGACGGGGAGAACGTCTTTCGCGGGAAGGTCGAGTCCCTGGTCTTCGTGGGCGATGCCTGCGAGGGGGAAGTCCGCGTCGGCGGGACCGTGCTCGTCTTTCGGATCGAGCCGACGGCGGCCGTCCGCGAGGGCGAGGAGATCGCCCTCCACTTCGACCCGCGGCACTGTACGATCCTCATGAACTGAACGGCGGGCCTGCCATGCAAAAGACTTCAGCGGCGCTGACGCCGGGCCTCATCGCGATCGTCGGGTTCCTCACGCTCTGCCCCGTCGTCATGCTCGTCCTGGGGAGCTTCAGCGGCGAATTGGGCGCCTTCGGTGCCTTCACGCTGGAGAAGTACGTCGCGGCCTACACGGACCCGGCCTTCGCGGAGATCCTCGTCAGCACGGTCCTCTTCACCCTGGGCTCGGCCCTCGTCGCAACGGGGCTGGCCCTCTTTCTGGCCTACCTCAACACGCGGACCAACATCCCCGGCAAGTTCATGTTCGGCGTCATCTCGCTCATCCCGATGATGGTGCCGCACATCCTGTTCGCCGTCAGCTGGGTGCTGCTGCTCAACCCCTCGAACGGGATGATCAACCTCTTCCTTCGGCAGCTCGGCCTCGAGGGGGCGGCGCTCAACATCTACTCGCTCACGGGGATGATCCTCGTCGAGGGGCTGCTCGATCTGCCCATCGCCTACCTCGTCATCGCGCCGGCCATGTCGGCCTTCGACGTCGCCCTCGAGGAGTCCTCCCGGGTCTGCGGGGCCTCGAACTGGCGGACGCTGCGCCGCGTGACCCTGCCCGTGCTGCGGCCCGCGATCCTCGCGGCCCTGACGCTCGTCATCGTCCGCAGCCTCGCCTCCTTCGCCGTGCCGTCGGTCATCGGCATGCCGGGGCGGATCTACGTGCTGGCCACCCACATCTACAGCATCATCGCCACGGGCTACGCCGCCGACTACGGGATGGCGGCGGCGGTGGGCATGAGCGCCCTGGCGGCTTCCATCACGCTCATCGTCCTGTACCGGCGCCTGACCCGGGAGGGCGAGAAGTACGTGACCATCTCCAGCCGCGGCTACCGGCCCGGCGTCATCGACCTCAAGGGCGCCCGCTACCCGCTCTTTGCGGCCGTGGCCCTGCTGTCCTTCGTGCTCATCGTCCTGCCGATCCTCGTGCTCTTCTACACGTCGCTCGTGCCCTACGTGATGACCCCCGGCGCGAAGGCCTTCGCGGCGATGGGCTGGAGGCACTGGGTCACGGTCCTCAAGGACCCCGTCTCGCTGCTTGCGCTGAAGAACAGCCTCTATCTCGGGATCGGCGGGGCAACGCTGGGAATCGTCCTGTCCTTCTTCGTGGCCTACGTCATCGTCAAGGTGCGCACGAAGGCCTCGGGCCTGCTCGAGTCGCTGAGCTTCCTCTCGTTCTCCTTTCCGGGGATCGTCGTGGGGGTCGGGTTCATGTGGTTTTTCGTCCAGACGCCGCTCTACTCCACGATCTGGGCCCTGCTGATCGGCTACATCGCCACGTACCTGCCCTACGGCCTGCGGCCCCTGACGAGCGCCTTCGTCCAGATCCACGGCCACCTCGAGGAGTCCTCCCGGGTATGCGGGGGCGGGCCCTTCTACACCATGCGCCGGATCGTCCTGCCGCTGCTCGTCCCCGGGATCGCCTCGGGGTGGATCCTGATGGCCACTATGTTCGTCCGCGAGCTGAGCCTCTCCGTCGTCCTGTCGCGGCCCGGCACGGAGGTGCTGGCCGTGCAGATCCTGCGCTTCGCCGAGGACGGCCTCTGGGGGAGGCTCTCGGCCCTGGGCATCATCATGATCTTCATCTCCACGGCCCTGGTGATCATCGCCCACGGGATCGCGAGGAAGCTGTCGAAGAGAGAATAGCGATCACGGCAACAGAAGGCCCCGGCGACGTCAGCCGCCGGGGCCGTTTCCGTTCACGCTGTCCCCTCTGTCACTGGAAGATCTTCGGCACCCCGAGGACCTTGACGGGGTCTTCATCGGGCTTGAGGCCCATGAGCTTCACCAGCTCGGGGCGGATCTTCTCCCAGTCCTGCCTGGCCAGCGCCTTGCCCTTTTCCGTCTTGGCCTCCTCGTAGAGCCGGAAGAACACGTAGTAGACGATGTGCCCTTCCTCCTTCGCGTCCTTCGCCTTCCAGCGCTTCTTGGCGAGCTCGCGCCACTTGCTCCCTTCGGGCACCACCGACTCGTAGACGAACTGGGAGATCAGATCGGCGTCGTGGGCGATCTTGGCCGACTCGTTTTCCGGTTCGGGGAACACGGCCTGCCAGGCGCCCTTGCGTCCCGCCGCCTGGTCCACGGAATCCCTGAAATACCAGTACCCGGTGGAGTGCTCGATGACGGTCACCTGCATCATCTCGATGTCCTTCTCGGAGAATCCCCCCGCACTGCGGGCAATCTCACCGGCCGTCAGGGCCCCGGTGATGTGGTGGATCAGGGCGAGATTGCCCCCGACCTTCGGACTTTTCAGCAGCGCCTCGTCGCCCCAGAACCCGGGGGAGTTCTTGAAGTACCCTGCCGTCTTGAGCTTCGCGACCATTTCCGAACATTTTCGGAAGACGTCGGGGTTCGTCAGGACGGCCGCCTTGTCCTCCTTGCTGATGTTGTGGAGGATGTCCGCCGCGACGGCCAGCTTCCGTTCCCGTTTTGCCAGCGGCCGCGCCATCTCGTAGGCCAGTGCCGAGCACACCCGGTTGTGGAGGATGTCGCCCCCCGGTTCCTTCAACTGCCGGACCGCCGTGGCGATCATGACGTCCAGGAGGCCCTGCAGCTCCGGGAATTCCCCGAGGTAGGCCTTCTCCCAGGCCAGGTAGGGCTCCGGCAGGGCGTACCTGTCCTGCACGGCCGCCGCGGCTGTGCCCGCCGCCCCGACGACAATCACCAGCGCAATGATGCCTGCGATGCATTGCTTCCCGTTCATGTCCGTCAACCTCCTTTCGCCGTCGTTCGATGCCGGTCTTATGATGGTCCAATACCACGAAATGCCGTCGAATTTCACCTGAAACCTCATCCCGGTCAGCCCGGGGTCAAGGGCTGTAAACCGAATGCCCCGCCGTCCGTTTTACCAGTCAACGGAACGATTCGAGTTCAGGGACTCAACCGGGAAAACGGAAAGGATTCAACCACAGGGAAAGGAACCGAACCATGAAACGCATTCTGCTCGCCATTGCAATCACCCTCGTTGCCGCGACGGCGGCGCAAGCCGCCGACGTCGGCGTATCCGTCAGCATCGGCCAGCCCGGGTTCTATGGCCAGTTCTCCGTCGGCCACTTTCCCCCGCCGGTCGTCTACGCGCAGCCGGTTGCGGTGTACCCGGCGCCGGTCGTCGTCCGGCCCGTTCCCGTGGTGCACGCCCGGCCGGTCTACGTGCACGTCCCCCCGGGGCATGTGAAGCACTGGCAGCGCTATCACCACGGCTACCCCGTGTACTATCGGCACGACGGCCGGTACGGTCACCGGTAGGGGCGCCGCGGCGATTTTCGTCGGTGCGGAAAACCGCACGCGCGATCGAGGAGCACGAAACCCCTCGTGCTCTGGAATAGAAGGAAGCAGGGCTTGTTACGGCCCTGCTTTCCTTTTGACGGTCCCGCCTGCCGGGCCGGTTTTCATGCGCCGCCCGCGGAGAGGTTCGTGAGGCAGATGCCCGCGAGCACAAGGGCCCCTCCGGTAAGCAGCGAGACGTCGATCGTCTCGCCGAGCAGGAAGAAGGACATGATCACGGCGCTGATGGGAACGACGTTGATGAACACCCCCGCCTTCGACGGGCCGATCTGCCGGATTCCCTCGTAGTACCAGATGAAGCCGAGACAGGTGCCGAAGAAGCCCAGGTAGACGATCGAGAGCCAGGCGGAAAGCGAATAGCTGCCGAGATTGCCGGCCACCCCCTCGACGAGTGCCGGCGGCAGGAGCCCTGCCGAGCCGATGAGGCAGGCGTAGGTCACCGCCGAGACGGGCTGCACGTCCCGCATGACGACCTTGCCGATGAGCGAGTAGGACACCCAGCTGGCGACACAGCCGAAAATGAACAACTCGCCCCGGCCGATCGCCCCCTGGAGGATTTCTCCCGGGTTGCCGCGCGTGATCACGTGGACGGCGCCGCAGACGGACAGCGCGACCCCGACGGCTTTGAGCAGGGTCATCCTCTCGCCCCGGAACAGCAGCGCCGCAAAGAGGGAGATGAGCACCGGGTTGGAGGCCACGATGACCGAGGCACGGCCGGCCTGCACCGTCTGCATGCCCGTCAGGAAGAAGACGTTGTAGAGGAGGACGCCCGTCATCCCCGAAAGGAACACGAGGAGAAACTGCTTCCCCTGCAGTCTCTGCAATCGCCCCTCGAAGTGTCGCACGAGGGGGAACATGCACACCGAGGCCACGAGGAACCGCAGGAACGACCCCGACCAGGGCTCGACCTCCTGCGCGAGGACGCGGCCGGCGATGAAGGTCCCGCCCCAGAAGACGGCCGTGAGGAAGAGCTTGAGGTAGATCATCCGATAACCTGCCCCGCCAGCCAGTAGAGGGCCATCCCCAGGACGACGGTGCCGCCCAGGGACCGGGTCCGCAGGGCGAACAGAAAGACGGGTCCCGCCACGAGCAGGTCGCTGTTCCAGGGCGACAGCTGCCTCGGCTCGCCGGCGGTCAGCAAAGCCGGCAGGATCAGGGCGCTGAGGATCGCCGCGGGGATGAGGTCGAGCCACTCCTCGAGCCAGCGCGGGAGCGACCGCTGGGAGAGGGCAACGAGGGGCGCCCAGCGGGGGACGTAGGTGACGAGGCCCATGCCGAGGCAGAGAAGAAGGTAGTCCTGCGTGATCATGATGCCCCCTTCTCCCGTGCGACCCGGGGCCATCGCCTCCGGATCAACAGGCCCGCCGTGGCGGCGATGACCGAGGCGGCCACGATGTAGCTGTTGCCGGGCACGCTCAGCGAGATCGCCACCGCCGAAACCCCGGCAATCGCGGCGGTCAGGACGTAAATCCTCCCTCTCAACTGATAGACGAGCAGGCACAGGAACATCCCCATGAGCGCGTAGTCGATCCCGAAGGCATGGGCCGGGATCAGGGCCCCGCCCAGGGCGCCGGCGACGGTGCTCATGACCCACACCGCGTTGGTGACGTGGTTGACCGTCAGGGCCCGCTTCCAGTCCCAGCCGCCTTCCCTGAACCTTGCCAGGTTCACGGCGAAGCTCTCGTCGGTGACCCCGTAG
>Ga0208197_1003033_pt1 | contig 13957 bp, 16 predicted proteins | sample AD_JPNNA4_MetaG_FD_184444 | JGI IMG/M metagenome (GOLD analysis project Ga0208197, IMG submission 184444) | Active sludge microbial communities of municipal wastewater-treating anaerobic digesters from Japan - AD_JPNNA4_MetaG (SPAdes) (version 2) | ecosystem: Engineered > Bioreactor > Anaerobic...
CTTTGTCCTGTTATGCAGACTTGACCACAGTTTTCGGCCTTGTATCAAGTTTCTGTTCGTCAGGCCAGACATTTGCCTCCAACTTCCTCCAGATTCCGTCTCACGGCGGACACCCTTGTCTTTGGCTATGCACTTCCCACTGTTAGGGCGTGCTGGGGACTTTCACCCATTAGAACGTGCCCATGCTGGGCGAACATAAAAAAGCTCTGCGAAGCATAATACTTCGCAGAGCTTTTCTTTTAGATATAAAACTCATCTTATTTCATATAATACATCATCCAAATATCAGGAATTTGGTTCTCCTTCGCCAATCGATAATCCTGATAAGTACAAGAGAAAACGCATTTTCCTTTCGATGTAGGAATTTCAATCCACCATCTGTTATTTAGATTATTATTGTAAAAGACCATCTCTTCGTCGCCATCCATATCAGGCACCACATACTTCGTATAGTTTGACAATTCACGCTTAGGATAATCGCCGTAACGGTTGTCCAATGCCTCTAAGAAATGCCAAATAACCTCGGCAGCCAGTTCTGAAGTCTGACCATTATTATCAAAGAATGGATTTGTTTCGAATATACCGAATGCTGAAATTCTATCGCTAAAGCCGGCATAACGAGCCAATTGACAAAGTTCCTCACCAAACAAACCATTTGGCAACGGATGAGCATTACCCGGTGCATCGCTCTGACGAACAACAGCCATGTCCACGCTCACAAAATCAGAGTCTCTAAAGATTGGCTCTGTCTTCTCTGGGTTAGCACGTAAGATTCCTAAACGTGTGCCCCAATGGTTTCGTTTCACCAATTCAGACAACTGAGTATTAGAACAGAGATAGGTCTGATATCCCAACAGATCCAAACGGAACAGAACCTCATCTTCCAATATCTTATTCAGATAAGAGTTAGAACCGAACGGCACCTCACCAAGTCCTACATCCACACGAGAGTCAACCACAACCATATTCAGCTCAGAACTGTGGTCTTTCAAACCTTCAAAGACAGAAAGTGAAAGATCCTGTGACCCGCCGATTATGATAGGAATTATTGCATTAGAGACCAATTCGGAAACGACATCGCGCAAAGCATAATAGGTATCGCTCGACTTTTCTCCCTTCTTCAGATTACCCAAATCGGCAATTCTCAAGTCCTTCAATCCGCCTCTTAAAGCATAGAGATGTTTGCGTATCTCATCAGGAGCCACATCACAACCTTTGTTGACAGAGCCCACCTCCGAATCCACACCAATCAACGCCACATTATAATTCTCAGAAACGAGTTTGGAGACAAACATCTCCGATTCGGGGGTATAGGGGTTATCTAAATCTACTTTTGCGGGTTTATCAAAATAATCTACAATGTCCATAGTATCATTTTTATTTTAAAAACAAAAGTACAAAATATTTAGTGTTAATCGTATAGCGTTTTTGTTTCTCGTTTAATTGATTATTATGTATATATCATGACAAAAACGACAGGAGTAACAGACTTTATATCAACGAAAAAAGGGTTGTCTTTCCGGACAACCCTTTTTGTTTTTATAAAAATCTGATTAGATGTTCTTTGCTTCGTCAGCGTGGTTAGTGTAGTAAACACGCAGAGGAGTAGAAGTAACCTTGATAAATCCTTTGGCATCTTCTGAAGTCCATCCCTTGTTCATTTCTCCGTATTCACCGAACTTAGACTTAACCAAGTCGTCTTTTGAATCCACACCGATGGTAGAGAATGACAATGGACGAAGTTCCAAAGAAACCTCACCATTAACGTTACGCTGAGACTCAAGAAGCATAGCTTCGATATCACGCATAACTGGCTCCAAATACTGAGACTCGTGAAGGAACATTCCGTACCAATTTGCTACCTGATCCTTCCAATATTGCTGCCACTTGCTCAAAGTATATTTCTCCAAGAATTTATGAGCACCGATAATCAACATAGAAGCTGCAGCCTCAAAACCTACACGACCCTTGATACCGATAATAGTATCACCAACGTGCATGTCACGGCCAATTCCGTATGCGCTACCGATCTCCTCCACCTTATTGATGGCCTCAATCTTATCTTTGTATTCTACACCATTCACTGAACAGATCTCACCCTTCTTGAAACCAATCTTCAAAACCTCGCTACCAGTTTTAGTAACTTGTTTAAGGTATGCAGAATCTGGCAATCCTTCTTTAGAATCAAGAATCTCACCTCCACAGATGGAAGTTCCCCAAATACCTACGTTATAAGAATATTTCAACTTAGTCCAATCAGCAGAGAAACCATGCTCGTTCAAGTAATCGATCTCATATTGGCGTGTCAAAGCCATATCACGAGTCAAAGTAATAATCTCCATTTTTGGAGCCATCACCAAGAAAGTCATATCAAAACGTACCTGGTCGTTACCAGCACCTGTTGAACCATGAGCGATAGCATCTGCATTGATCTCGTTAGCATAGCGTGCGATAGCCATACCTTGGAAAATACGTTCAGAAGATACAGAGATAGGATATGTGCCGTTTCGGAGAACATTACCGAAGACCATATATTTAAGGCTCTTATCGTAGTACTCTTTAGTGACATCCAAAGTCACATATTTAACAGCACCAAGCTTATAAGCGTTCTCCTCGTTCTGCTTAAGCTGTTCTTCGCTGAAACCACCTGTGTTTGCACAAGCTGCATACACCTCGTATCCCTTTTCCTTGGCAAGATACATTACGGTGAAAGATGTATCTAGACCTCCACTGAATGCTACTACTACTTTTTTCTTCATCGTTATTTTCCTTTTTTATTCATGCTTTTTTTAATAAGATCCACTAGAGAAGCGAAGAAGCCCTTGTCTTCACCCTCAGCTGCTGCTTCAGTTTTCTGATCGTTATCATGTTTATGTGGATCGTATAACATAGCCGTACAGATACAATATCTACGGTTAGTTCTTTTCAAGACATCAAAGTTTACACAACCCTCACATCCTTTCCAGAATGCATCGTCGTCAGTTAGATCAGAGAAAGTAACTGGTACATAACCCAATTCTGTGTTAATTTTCATAACAGCTGCTCCAGAAGTCAATCCGAACAACTTTGCATCAGGGAATTTCTTTCTTGACAGATCAAAAGAGAATTTCTTTATTTTTTTTGCCAATCCATGTCCTCTGAACTTCTCAGGAACGATAAGTCCTGAATTAGCAACATATTGCTTATTACTCCAAGATTCGATATAGCAGAAACCTGCAAATTCATCACCACTCAAAGCGATAATAGCTTTCCCCTCTCTTATTTTATCTTTTACATACTCTGGCGATCTTTTGGCAATTCCAGTTCCACGAACTTTAGCTGCGTTTTCTATCGTGTCAAGAATGGTATCAACATAACCAATATGGCTTTCATCGGCCACCATAATCTTTATTTCCTGATCCTGATCCATGTCTATTTTTATTTTAACAAAAAATCTTTATATATAATTTGTTTTCTATTATTCTAATTATTCTTCCAAAGAAGGTATAAACTCAGACAAAACCTTTTTCACTCTCTCTTTGGAAACGTTCTCCTTCATCACGGCAATAATCGTATCCTCACCTGCAACAGTACCGATAATTACTTCACTGCCTTTCTCATCAATCTCGTAAGCCAAACCGCTTGCGTATCCTGCACGTGTACGTAACACAGCTACATTTCCTGAAAAAAGGATAGTAACATGGACGTTAGGAGAAACAAATGAATTCTGCTTCGGCTCGCCGCCTTTTGTCGGTTGAGACAACCGATAAACATACTCACCGGAAGCATTGGTAATCTTTGCCACCTTGAGCTGTTTCAAGTCGCGAGAGAGCGTGGCCTGTGTCACCTCAAACCCACGGTCTGACAATAAATTGAGCAGATCTTCCTGATTACCAACATTTGATGTCTGGATGATCTCCTTAATGGCTCCAAATCTCTTCGTCTTGTTTTTCACGGACAAAATAAATCAAAATATCATTAATAAATTACGTTTCTCGAATATATTTATTCACTACTTATACGGCAAGTCGCGAATATTTATTCAAAAATCGGTGCAAATTTATGTATATTCTTAATAAGATGGTCATTTTTTTGCATAAAAATTATCAAAGAATTGAATATTCTTTGTCAGCAAATAGATTTTATGCATTTTTATGCCAAAAATTAAGTTCTTTTTGCCGATTCTTAAAGGATTTCAAGATAAACAGCTTCCTTTTTTTAAAAAAAAGATTCCATTTAGAATTACATACTCAACACATCATCACAGATAGAGAAAACAGATTTACGATGCGTGATAAATATAACGGTTCGTTTTTTTCTGAATGCTGCGAAACGCTCCAAAAAGATTTTCTCCGTCTCTTCATCCAAGGCCGAGGTTGCCTCATCTATCAAAAACACAGGTGCTGTAGACAATAATGAACGGGCAATGGCAATGCGTTGTGCCTGTCCCTCAGAGAGGCCGCTACCCAACTCCCCGCATAAAGAATCCAAGCCTTTCGGTAAACTCAACACGAAATCGGCAGCTGCAACATGTAAAGCTTCACGCATCTCACTTTCCGTTGCATTCGGATTAACAAGCAGGAGATTCTCACGTATAGTTCCACTGAACAAAGTATTGCCTTGAGGTATATAGGAGAAGTATGGTCGGGTTTGAGAGGATGCGCTCTGTTGCCAACCATCACCATACAAAAAAGCAGAACCATGATTGGGTTGCAGTAAAGCTAATATCAAACGAACCATGGTTGTTTTGCCCGATCCGGTTTCGCCCTCAATTACAGTAAAACTACCCGGCTTAAAATCGTATGAATAATTATCATATATGTTTCGGCTACCCTCTTCATAAGAGAAACTTATATTCTCCAATCTGATACCCACATCACCTTTATTTAGTTGACGTGTTCCTACTTTTTCTTCTTGAGGTGCATCCTGTAACTCCATCAAACGCTCTGCAGCAGTAAAAGCAGTAATGACAGTCGGCACAATACGAGCCATCTCAAAAACTGGACGCTGAACTTGACCTACTAACTGCAGAAAAGCCGTCATGACACCGAATGTGATAATTCCCATCTGCAACTGATGTGTTCCCCAAAGAAATGTGACAATATATCCAGTAGAGAAACCTAACATCACCATGATTCTTGAAAATGCTGAGAAACGAGTTTTCGTCTTTGTCTGAGAAAGCAAAGAATCCTGGGAAAGAAACAATCTTTTCAGTGTGATACCTTCCAAACAGAGAGCCTTTGCAACCATACGGTGTTGCATGGTCTCCTGAATCAATGATTGTATGCGGCTATCGTTGGAACGAGTCTCTTTGTTGAGCCTCCTCATTTTAAAGAAATAAACTTTACTGATTACAATAAAAAAAGGCATGATCAGCAATATCGCAAAAGCCAACTTTGAATCCAGAAACAAAAGGAATAGGAAAGAGGCGACAAACTGCACTATTGTAATAAATGCAGTAGGTACCGTATCTATATAAAGAGTAACCAAATCTTTGACATCTTGTTCCAAACGGTTCAGCATATCGCCCGTATGCATACGTTCGCGACCCTTCCAAGGCTCATACAAAAGACGAGACATGAAATCTGCCCTAAGTTGGTTCTGAAACTCGACAACAGACACATCTTTCAGCCATATCTGAATAGCTGAAAGGATAAGGCTGGTCAACATAAGCAAAGCCAGTAAGGCTCCCATTTTCCATAGAGAATAAGAAGCATCTCCTGTTGCCGAATCAATGGCCAACTTCGAGACCCAAACAAAGGAGAGTCCAATGGCAATATACAAAACGCCAATAAAAGAAGCTATGACAATGCGAAAACGGAATCCCCGACTATTGCCAAACATCCAACCTATGACGGTTGAGACATTTCTCACCTTCCTTGCTTCATTCGATCCCATGCACTTCTAGAATAAATAAACAGTAAATTGCAAACAGCATCCTTCGGAGCCACCTTGTATGTCCTTACAAAATATCGCCAATGAACACGTAATGCATATATTTTTCGGGCAACATAAGAATCTGGACAATTGTTCCACTCATCCGTATATTGACCGAAGTTTCCAAAATCAAAAACAATCTCTGCTAAACGGTCGGCTCTTTTCTCAAAACTAGGATCATAAAGAATTGCATTTTTTTGATCCATTCCTAAATACTTGACACAGAAAAAAGCATACAATTTCAAATCAAATACTAATCCTAATCTTTTAATCTCCTTGATAAAAGATTCTTGACTCAATTCGTTAACATATTTAGTAATGAAAAGTGTCCAATCTGAAAGCTGTCTTAAACCAATGCCACCTTCTGCAAAATGAGTAATAATATGAATCAACAAGAAAATGGCATCAAATTGAACAGGAAAAAGAGTTGTCTTAACGCCACCAATTTCAGCCTCTCGAAGATGCTGAGTTGCCTCTTGGGTCATTCTCCTTAAACTTCTCTCATAAAAAGGATTCAGCATCCTAGCTATTTTATTATGAATCTCAAGTTCGACTCCATCCAGATGGTAGGTAACATGTTTGAAGGATGCTATACAGACGGCATCTTTCCTCATCCCTTTTTGAGTAAGCGCATCTAAAATCTCAGGAAAATCCTGCAACTGCGACACATACAAATCTATGTCACCACTCTGTCTGCGTTCAGGTTTTGGATAAAGAGATGCAACTCCCAAGCCTTTCATCAAAACAGGACGAATACCTAACTCTCCAAAAAAAGAGTAAACTTTAGATAAAACCTCAATATGTTTATGGTATATGTTCTCAATCTTAACCGTTAAACCATACCAACGTATAAATAGAACTTTGTCTGGACGCAAATTTTCGGGCAATGTCATGATGCCTTCATAAGCAACTCCAATGACAGCCTGTTCTTGAGAGATTTTGAAAATGCGAGCCCAATCCACATCCTTTCTAAACATAGAATCATCCGCCGAGCGTCTCCACAAGGCTGCCTTAATCAACTCTAAGAACTGAGCGCGACTGGTTTCCACCTTTACTCCTCTATTATGCCAGCCTTCAACCAACTCTCAGCCAATGCATTTGAATCTTCCAATGCCATATTGCCGTCAATATCATACTTTTTCACCAAAAGGTCTGCTAAAGTTTCTGCTGTAAACTCTTTGCCGTCCACCTCTGTCCACAAATAAGCAGAAGATGCATTCATTGCAATAATCTTTCCAAAATCTATATTTTCAACGCCTTTAGCTACGATGATACGCTGATCACCTACCTGACGCAATTCAAATCCTTTTTTTGCTTTCATAACGTTCTATTTATTAAAAGATAAAACTTTAGTTAATTTCAGTTTGGCCCGATATGCCAATAACAAAACCTTTCTGATTGGCAACAGATGTAACCAAATATATATATAATAAGGCATCCATTTAGCCTTTGCATCCAATTTTCTGTTTTTTCTTACGAAGATAGCAACTACTCCTATTACATCCTTACGCATGCAATGTTCCTGTCCAAACAAGTTACCATCACCCATCAAGGTAAGATGGTCATTATCCACAGCAATCACACGATGCAACACAAAACGACCAGGTGTCACCTCTGCCAATACCACATCATGAAGCTGACATTCCTTTGTAGATTTCAAAATAACAGAATCCCTACGATTTTCCAAAAGAGGACGCATACTATAACCCGCCACACGCAAAGTAACAGAATGTCCTTCAAACAACAGTTTACGGACACTCTCAATCAACAGATCATTGGGGACTAACTGTTTTTTCATTTTCCGATCGTATCATGACATAAAAATGCAGCCTCTCTGTTTGGCAAGCATCCTAATTTATATACAGGACAAGAAATTACAATTTTAGAAATGGAAGTAGCTATCGCATCATTTACTCGATCATCCCAAATCATATTTGAGAAAGAAGGCAGCAAAGAGGCATAAGCCAAAGCGGTTCCACATTGAGCTATTTCATTCTTCGGTTTCTGACTCAACCGAACAAAAGCACCTACCGGCACTGACTTATTCTTATAACAAGGCGTTTTACCGCTCCATGGAGAACCATAGACAAAAACCTTTCCATTTTCCAAGCGAACAACAGGATTATCGTCATTCAATAATTCTGTATCCTCAATATTCTCCAACCAAAGACGACTATGCGTACTTTTTCCTGTCCCACTCTTTCCTGAGAAAAGATAACCTTTCCCCTTATGCATTATAACCGAAGAGTGAATCAAAAGGATTCCTTCCGAAGCAGCAGCAAAAGCATAAGCAATCATCAAAAAATTATTGAATGAATAGCGTTTGAAAAAAGAAGTTCCATCAAGAAAAACACGTACTTGAGAAAAATCTGAATTTGTATCCATAACTGAACAAGCTGATAAATCTCTCTCCCATGTCAGACGATACTGATATCCTCCACCTGGAATGCGGGCAACATGATAAGTGGCTCCATCAATCGAAAAATCTTTCACCACTGTAACATCTTTACGTATTTGTTCTGAATTACAAACTTCCAACGAAAAAAGTAGTTTGGATTTCTCCATATCTTCCTTTAAAAAAAAAGGTTCAAAAGAAGACAAGCATTGAAACAACTGAGAGTTTCCGTTCGTTTCAATTTTGAAATTTTGTCCAGCTACACAATAACAACGACTACTTCCCAATACACTAATTATTAATTGTTTCCCTTCTGTTTAAATTACAAAACTTGATTTTCAACCATTCAATAGATTAATATTCAAATATTTATGTAACTCTTAAAAGCAAAGTTATATATTTTATCAGAACCTCACAACAAGCTACAGCCAAAAAACTTAAGATATGAGGCCTTTAATCCATTGTTTTTTTATCCTGTTCATTTTAATAAAAGAGTACAACTAACTACATGATATACATTTGACTTTGTAAAGATAATTTTAATAACAATCATTAAAATAAGGGAAAAAGATTTTAAAATTTTAGAAGCTGTTACTGTTTTTTATAACAGCAAACTTTAGCTATCGCTGATTATTTGAATGTCATTTTGGACATTTTCATGGATTACATTCATCAGATAGCGAGTTATCTTACTCTCAAAGTCCTAAATCTCTCTTTTATAACTTATTTTATATATCCAAATTTTTATTCGAAACAAGTATTTACTATTTTTGCAGCAAATTTGGCGTATTATTACCATTTTCGTACGAATAATAGCCAAATATTCAAATAGATATGAGCAAAAACGTAGCAAAATATAAGATATTCAATTCAAGGCTGACGTCTATAATCAGTATATCCATGGTTTTATTCTTGTTGGGAATAATTTCAATGTTTGTCTACATTGGCAACCAATTGTCGTCCCACGTGAAAGAGAATTTGATCATTTCCATTGAAATCAGCGACATTGCTCAGACAGAAGACATTAAACATCTTCAAGATTCTCTAAATAAAGCACCGTTTGTAAAGGAACTTCGTTTCATCAGCAAAGAGGACGCATTGAAAGAACTTACCGAGGAGATGGGTGAGAATCCAATGGAGTTACTCAACTTCAATCCGCTACCTTCCACCTTCGAGATTAATTTAAAATCAGCATACGCCAACAACGACAGCATTCTTTACATTGCTCAGTCACTAAAAAACTTACAAATCATAAAAAATGTGGATTACCAGAAGAACCTCATCCATGAGGTTAACCACAAAGTAACCCGCATCACCACCATATGTTTGGCTATAGCAGCTACTCTGTTGTTCATCTCTTCTATTCTGATCAACAACACCATGCGACTTTTGATTTACTCCAACAGATTTGCTATCAACACCATGAAACTCATCGGTGCAACAAAGCATTTCATCAGGAGGCCTTACATAAAGCAAGGCATTATCATCGGATTATCAGCATCCTTTTTGGCATGCCTTTATATAGGGGGATTCTTCTATTTGATCCACAACAACCTCGATATTTTCATCGACTTTAAGGACCAAATGCTTTACCTTGTGATTGGAGGTACCATTTTTGCGTCAGGAATCTTGATAACAACTTTGTCTACGCTATTTGCGATGAACAAATATCTCAGACACGACACTAACGATTTATACTATATCTAACAATAAAAAAAGAGATGGAAAACAAAACTAACTTTGCTTTACCTAAAAAGAATTTGGTTCTTTTGGCCATAGGATTCGTAATCATCCTTATTGGTTTTTGCTGTATGATAGGAGGAGCCAACCATGGTACTTTTAATCCAGAGATCTTCAGTCCAATGAGAATCACAATAGGCCCAATGATTGCCCTATTCGGATTTTTCTTCGAAATCTTCGCGATTCTTTGGAATCCTAAAAGCAAAGAGAAATGACAATCATACAAACCATCATCATTTCCATTGTAGAAGGACTCACTGAGTTTCTTCCTGTTTCATCAACAGGACACATGATTATTACGCAGAAACTTTTGGGTATGCCGGCAGGAGATCCATTTGTCCATGCGTTCACGTTCATCATTCAGTTTGGTGCAATTTTAAGCGTAGTGTGCCTATATTGGAACAGATTTTTCAAACTAGATAACACTCCAGCTCCAGAAGGAAGTAGTGCATGGCAGAAGTTGATTCATAAATTCTATTTCTACTGGTTATTGGTAGTGGGCGTGATTCCTGCTGTTGTGATTGGTTTGGCCGCAAAGAAATCGGGTCTGCTCGATTGGCTCCTCGACAGCGTTTGGGTTGTTGCTATCATGTTGGTAATCGGAGGTGTATTTATGCTCTTCTGCGATAAGTTATTCAACAAAGGAAGCGACGACAATAAGCTCAACGAGAAACGAGCTTTCTTCATCGGTCTGTTCCAATGCATCTCCGTCATCCCAGGTGTGAGCCGTTCAATGGCAACCATCGTAGGCGGTATGGCTCAGAATTTGACCCGCAAGAAGGCCGCTGAGTTCTCTTTCTTCCTAGCCGTTCCAACAATGGCGGGAGCTACTTTGCTCGACCTTCTTGATTTACTTAAAGAAGATACAGCATGGGCAACTTCTCATAATATATGGATGCTCATACTAGGATGCGCCGTAGCTTTTATCGTGGCATTGCTTGCCATGAAATGGTTCGTCTCATTCCTTACAAAATATGGATTTAAGGCTTTCGGTGTTTACCGCATCATCGTTGGTCTTTTGATTTTAGTCCTTTTAATTAGCGGTCAAAGTTTACAAATGGTAGATTAATGGACTTTCAGGAAGGTAAAGTTTTAAGTTTCTACAAGCCATTGCATTGGACATCTTTCGACCTTGTGAATAAGGTTAGAATCATGCTAAAACATACGCTTGGACTGAAAAAGATAAAAGTAGGACACGCCGGCACATTAGACCCCCTCGCAACAGGTGTAATGATTGTATGTACCGGACGTGCAACAAAAAAGATAGAGGAGCTTCAATACGGCACAAAGGAGTATATAGCAACTATCAAGTTAGGCGCAACAACTCCATCATTCGACCTAGAAACAGAGGTTGATGTCAACTACCCTACAGAGCACATCACAAAAGAAACTGTAGAGAATATGTTGAAAAATTTCCTCGGTGAAATCAAACAGATTCCGCCCACTTACTCAGCCGTTAAGATTAACGGAAAGCGGGCTTACGAATATGCAAGAGTTGGTGAAGAAGTCGAGATAAAACCTAAGATTCTGGTTATAGACGAGATTGAACTTTTAGAATGCGAACTTCCCGTTATCAAGATTCGGGTTGTTTGTAGCAAAGGTACTTATATCAGAGCTTTAGCTCGCGATATTGGTCAGGCACTCAACAGCGGTGCACATCTCATCGGGCTGGAAAGAACTAAAATCGGAGATATCACCATTAAAGATTGCCTCACCATCGAAGATTTCGAGAAATCTTTGAAAGAATGTGAGTTGATGAACAAGAAAGAGGAGGAATCGGCACAAGAGTAAAATCGGTACCGAAAAAACAAACAGGAAACATAAAAAACATACAATATGAAACTGTCAAAATTTAAATTCTCATTGCCAGAAGAGCAATTGGCCCTCCATCCTGCTAAAAACAGAGATGAGTCAAGACTTCTCGTGCTCAACAGAAAGACGGGACAAATCGAACACAAAATATTCAAGGATATCATCAACTACTTCGACGAAGGAGATGTGTTCATTTTTAACGACACGAAGGTGTTCCCCGCTAGACTTTACGGAAACAAGGAGAAGACAGGAGCAAAGATTGAAGTTTTTCTTTTAAGAGAACTGAACCACGAACTTAAGTTTTGGGACGTGCTGGTTGATCCTGCCCGTAAAATCAGAATCGGAAACAAACTATATTTCGGTGAGGACGACTCAATGGTAGCCGAAGTCATAGACAACACCACATCAAGAGGACGTACATTACGTTTCCTTTTCGATGGATCATACGAAGAATTCAAGACAGCTCTTTACAAATTAGGTGAAACTCCATTACCTAAGTTCATCAACCGTCCGGTTGAGTCAGAAGACGCTGAAAGATATCAAACTATCTTCGCAAAAAACGAGGGTGCGGTTGTTGCTCCAACAGCAGGCATGCACTTCAGTCGTGAATTGATGAAGAGACTTGAGATCAAGGGTTGCGAGTTCGCCTACATCACCCTTCACGCTGGTTTAGGAAACTTCCGCGAAATCGATGTAGAAGATTTGACTAAGCACAAGATGGATTCTGAGCAGATGCAAATCACGGAAGAGAATACAATCAACATCAATAAGGCAAGATTGAGCAGAAAGAACATCTGCGCTGTAGGAACCACTGTTATGAGAGCTATCGAGAGCAGTGTGGGAACGGATGGCTGCGTTAAGCCTTACGACGGATGGACAAATAAGTTCATTTTCCCTCCATACGACTTCAGTGTTGCCAACAGAATGATCAGCAACTTCCACCTTCCGCTCTCTACCCTTTTAATGATGGTAGCGGCATTTGGAGGATACGACGAAATAATGAACGCATACGACATTGCGTTGAAAGAGAAATATCGTTTCGGTACATACGGAGATGCAATGTTGATTCTTTAATAAGAATTAAGAGAGAGAAAGCCCCGGCCAATAAAGTTGACCGGGGCTTTTTTTATCTATCATATACAACTAGACATCACGTCTTTCTTTTGTTTATTTCAACAGGCATTATCTATTTCTCTTTTCTACACGAAATAAGCAGTTTCATCGTAAAATAAATAGAATAAATTGTTTTGTCGAATGATATCAGCACTTAAAAAAGAGTTGATTTTGTCGATGAAATGGTAAAATTTCAAACATTTCAGAAAGTAGAAACATTTTTTACCAAATTTTGAAACCTCAACATCCATCGCACCTTTAAGAAAAACCTCAATTTTGTGGAGTGCGAAATAAATATAAAACCTTATTAAAATTTCGTTCTCAGGAAACATTTATACTTTAAATAGCAACCACAACACACTCGAAGATGAGCCTGTTGTGGTTATTTGTTTATATACTTAATGTAAAGTCATGTCTTCTAAAAACAAACTGAAAATAAAATCGCATTATCAATCTCTAACTTACCATTTCACAACAACTGCTTCTCTATTCATAAATGAGAAAGATCACTTTCTAAAAAGGCTTTATTCATCCATTTTCGGCTTTGAAAAAGTAAAAAACGTAGACAAAAATCGCTGATGTATCATATTTACATTTTTCTGTATCATATTTCCATTTCCTGCGATATTCTTCTACTTACCTTTGTCGTACAAGGAAACGGATTAATTAAACCTTAAAATTAGATTTCGTTCTCAGAAGAAATTTATACTTTAATAGTATCTCCACAATCAATACTCTGTGAAGAGCCGGTTGTGGATTTTTTATGTCTTTTCTTCTGCGATTGAAATACACTTATAATACCCGTTGGCGGAATTAAAAAGTTAATAAATTGATGTTTAAAAAGTTGCGCATATCATTGATTTGTAGTATATTAGAGTCATCTAACACTTTAATATTCAATCTCTGTATGCACAACTTATATGTAATATTCGGCAAATTTCTTGATATATGCAAGCAATTTGCCGATAACTTGGTAAACGA
>Ga0208197_1003036_pt1 | contig 13945 bp, 13 predicted proteins | sample AD_JPNNA4_MetaG_FD_184444 | JGI IMG/M metagenome (GOLD analysis project Ga0208197, IMG submission 184444) | Active sludge microbial communities of municipal wastewater-treating anaerobic digesters from Japan - AD_JPNNA4_MetaG (SPAdes) (version 2) | ecosystem: Engineered > Bioreactor > Anaerobic...
TGACTAAGTGGTCATAAGCTGCTTTTATCTCTTCCTCGCGGGCTAATTCCTGCTTCACTTGGGCAAGTTCATCTTGGGTGCGCTCTACACGCGTTTGCAGTTCATTTTGTTCTGCCAATAAGCGCTCTACTTGCTGCCGATAGGTTTCGACAAGCTGACGGCGGCCAGCTAATTGCTCTTCGATGAGGCGCTTCTGTTCTAATTGGGATTGAACATTTTGCACTTTTGCAGACGCTGCCGCTGCTTGTGCTTGTTTGATTTTCAAATCTTCTTTATAACTTGGTTCTTTATCCAGCTCTGTCTGAATATCAGCCAAGCGGGCATCAATTTGGTTGATTTCTCCCTGCTTTTCGCGGATCATTTCCGCTGCGCGTTTGCGATATTCTTCCCAGCGGTCCAGCCCTAAGATGCTGCCAAGAATCTTCTTACGTTCGGATGGCGTCTGCGTGGCAAAAAGATCAGCCTTGCCTTGCAGGAAAAATGAAGCATTGATAAAGGTCTCATAATCCAGCCCAAGCGTGCGCAGGATTTTGGCATTGGTCTCGCTCAGCGTGCGCTCGGTGAGGGTTCTCCAGCTAGAGCCGCCACTTTCGTCCTCCGCTTTGCGGATGAAAAAATCTACCTGGGAGCCTTTACCCCGTGTGATGCTGCGCACAATTTTATAGACTTCTTGCTGATAGCCAAACTCTAAGCTAACCTCAGCTTTATCACAAGTTTCATTGATGATGGCTTCATCTCGCTTGCGGGCTTGCCCATAGAGCGCATAGGTGATGGCATCCAAGAGCGAGGATTTGCCTGCGCCGTTTGGCCCAGAGATGCACACCAAATCTAAACCGGTAAAATCAATTTCGACGGCTTCGCGATAAGAAGTAAACCCATTGAGTTTTAATTTAATCGGTATCATCGGCTTCGAACCCCAAACTACGGTTGATTTCTGCGATTGTCTTCGGCTGCTCTTGGCTGCCCAGCACTTGCTGCCAGAAACGCGCGTCATAACGCCGCGAGCGGATCGGGATGGGCATGGGCACGCCCCAGCCAAGCATTAGCACCTCTTCTTTTGGCTGGAGTTTCGCTAACATTCCGCGCAAGGCGCCGCGCCCAGGCAAGCCCGAAAGCACCGCGTTGATGTCGTCTTCATCGCCCAACGAGCCTGAAATGCGCGTCCCAAGTTGAGACATAACCTCGTCGTAAATCTGTGAGGGGCGCTGGTCGATAATCAGCAAAGTAACGTAATATTTACGCATTTCGCGCGCAATCGTGCTGAAAATGGTCTGCGAAGCCATGCCACGGTTGAGCAACTTATGCGCTTCCTCCACAACCACCACCAGCGGTCTAGGTTGCTTCCCTTTGTCCTTATAGGAGTCTTCGGTAAGCTTTTTCCAACGGTCCCGGATTTTACGAGTCAACAGGTTAGTAACGAGCAAGTAATCCAAGTCGTTGCTGTATTCTCCAAAAGAAAGGATCACTTGAATGCCATTCTCAAGGCTGTCAATGACTTCCTGCAGCCCGCGGGTAGCGGTGCTGCGCACGAGATAGTCCTTGCGCATCACGCGGTCCAGCTTGCTGCGTAGAGCTTCGGCTGACTTGGCATTCACACCAGCCTGATTAGCCCAAAAAGCAACGCTATCGGGCGCCGGCACTGATTTGCCATCTTCGTTTTGTTCCATGGCACCATTGCGCATATCCGCAAATGCGCTAAACCACTGATCACCTAAATCTCTTTCTAAGGCAGAAAGCACCGTAGCCGCTGTTTCATTCAGGTTCAGCTCTTCCGAGAGCAGCAGGATATCCTCACTGGTGATGTCGGATTGAGCAATTTCCAGGGTGAAATCCGCCGGCAGCTTGCCAAAACTGGTCTTGGCACCCAAACCAACTAAGCGCACCTTAGCCCCAAACTTACCCTTAAGTCCAGGCACAGCTTGGCCAGTATCGGAAGAGGTGCTATCCGGGCCGTATTCATTGTGCATATCAAAAATAAGCGTAGCAGTATGCCCAGCGTGGATTAATCCGGCTAAAATCATGCGCGCCAGGAAAGACTTCCCTGAGCCTGTGGTACCGAAAATGCCCGAGGAGCGCTGAACCAGCTTCTCCAAATTGAGGCACACCGGATGCCCCTGCTCGCGGGTATGCCCCACGCAGAAGATGTTGTGATTATCTTCCTCTCCAAAGATCTGGGCAATATCCTCAGCATCCGCTAAGCGCACAGGGGCATGGTGGCTCGGGACGGTCTTGACAGTGACGGGAGCCATATTTTCGGGGTGCTCCTGACGCCAAGCTTCGTAGCCTAGGCTGCCCGGTTCGGGTCCGCGGTCAATCATGAGGACAGGCATGACGTTCAGGTTGGTGAAAAGCGTCTGCCCGTGCAGCAAACCCGCTAAACCTGCCGGCAAGCGCAGCTCACTCTGCTCATCGGCAAAACGCGGGTCAGTTGAACCCAGCTGCAGGTCCGTCACCAATCCATAAAAGCGCCAGGTGCCGCTATCGATGACCACAAAAGCGCCTTCCTGTACTTCTTGCGGCGGAAGCGTCAGGCGTACCTGCAGGTTATTTTCCAGCCCACCCCCCACCACATAGCCAATGGGCTTATTTTGCTCAAACGTTTGCATGTTCAGGTCTGTCATTCTTTCCTCACTCTAATTCTGCTAAAGCGTTGAGTACATTCATCAGGCGGGGGTAATCATCACGGAGCAAGGTAATTAACTCTTGACAAGCGCCGCCATACCAATCAGGCTTGCCGTGCAGCTTGTTGGCAGCGCGGGCTTGGGCTAAGTGTGCCACCAGCACCTCCTCAACTGGTTGATCTTCCAGCCGCAGGATGTGACGGAAGTAACCATATCCACCACTGTTCGTGAAGCGCACCAGCTCCGCATCATCGCACAGATAAAGCGCATCCAAGCTGAGCGGCGGACGCGGCGGCAGGCGGTGGTAGAGCCTGCCAGTACGCTGAAAGCCCACCGCCAAAACATAAATCTCCACTGGCAGGTTGCGGTTGTAACGGTTGTCTGCTGTATATTCACTGGGGATACTCAGCCCGGAAACCAGCTGTTTGACCAAGCCATCATCGTTGATTTGAATATTGGTAATCAGTCCAAAAATCTCGCTGCCGTCGTCCAGCTTCACCTTACACAGCGCCCCCAAAGCAGGTGTTTCTAGCTCTTTGACGCGGCAGCCAGCCACAAATTGGCGGTTATCTGCCCGCAGTAGTTTCCCGATGGGAATCTTTGTTTCTTCGCTCATCTCGTCCCTCAGAATTTTAGCAATTGTTTGTTAGCATCCTTATTCGAATGTAAGCCGGCATGCAAGCCCTGGCGTGCATATTCCTGCAAAAGCATGGCTTCCACTTGTTCGTGTTCTTGCACGGTTATTACCGCTAACTCATGCGCACGGTGCAGCAAGTAAGGGTAGGGGTGCCGATCCAGCACCTGCACTTCCTGGAAAATAACGGCGTGGACCTGGTCCACAAGCTCTGGCTGGGCACTGAGCCATGCTGGGAATTCCACCCGAGCCAAGTAAGGCATACTGCCCGAGCTGATATTAATATAGAAGAAGTGCACCTTCAGGCTCGTTTGGGCTGCACCTTTGCTGACGGTCTCGAACACCGCGGAGCGCTCTCCAGGCTCTTTGAGCAATTTTGCCAGTAAACGGGCATCGCTGATACCCCGCAGGCTGCGTTTTTGATCATCATAAGTCATCAAGTCCATCTCAGGCGTGTGCAACAGGTCGAGCATGCGGCTGAGCATTTCTGCGCCGGGCTTATCGATGTAGCCAGCGCTAATGACGCCGCGCGCTTCTAATTGTTGGTGGATCTTGCGCATCTCCGCTTGAAAGTTAAGCTGCGGAGCAGAATATTGCTGATAAATATCCAAAAGTCCGTCCGTGAGCGCAATCACAGGCGCTTGAGCCGCAAGAGCTGCCTCTAGCAAAGCCCGCCGCTCAGCAAAATCGCGATAGAGGGCGACCTCATCCTCCCCAATCAGGCTGCCTTCAGGGTTGAGGAGTTCCTCCGGATCGAGCAGAGTGCTCTGGATGCTGACTTCTGGGGCTGTGCCGCTGCCCAAACGCGCCTGAATCAAGCCCACATTGATGACCCCAAATTGGACGGGGCGATGACGGTTAGGCACAATCTGCGAGCCGTCCGCTGCGATGAGCGTATAACCCGCAGGAGGCAGCGGTGCGGCTTTATGTGTCAGCAATGGCTCAGAGACCGGCTTGGCGCAATACAAGCGGCGCAGTTGGGTTTCTGCTTTTTCGATTTTGGCACGCAGCGCAGCAACGTCCTCATCCAGGCGGGTGAATTGTTCCCAGAGAGCTTGCTCGGCTTGCATCAGCGCAGTCTCGAATTCCTTCATGCGCTTGCCATACTCGGGCAGCCGGCTTTCAATTTGATGATAATTAACTGGCATGATCCCTTATGAGAGGTTGTGAACTGAACCCCGCAAGTAATTATAACCAATGCCCGCCGGCATTGCCCACCAATTTAGGCTGATCGGGTGAAACTAATCTTCATCATGCAAGGAGCTTTTTATTGTACTTAGATTACCTTTTTCCATCACATTCACGAGGTAGAGTTAGCCATAGACCTCCCTATTTTAAGGAATATCAGCTTTACCATTTCAACCCACAATTGGAACATTTTTTGCACATATAACGTTATGGTATAAACAAAGGTATCAAGGAGATTTACCATGAAGAAGAATTCCATTATTATCGTCGTAACCCTATTGATAGGTGCAGTATTGCTCTCAGCATGCGGGCTGATAGAAGCCCAAGGCGTAACCCCCACCTCAGAGCGCTACATCCGCGTAAGTGGTTCAGGAGAAGTGGCTGTGGTTCCCGATATTGCCTATATCAACATTGGCGTACATAGTGAAGCCGAGGACGTAAGCAGTGCCCTGGAAGCCAATAACACCCAAGCCACAAAACTGACCGAGGCATTGCAAGCTGAGGGCATTGAGGCGAAGGATATTCAGACCACAAGCTTCAATGTGTATCCACAAACCCGTTATGACAACATGGGTCAGCCTGTGGGCACCAGTTATGTGGTGGATAATACCGTCTACATCACCGTGCGCGATTTAACCAAATTAGGCAAGATGTTAGATTCAGCCATTAGTGCTGGCGCTAACAATATCTACGGAATCAGCTTCGATATTGCCGATAAAGAAACCGTACTGGCGCAAGCTCGCGAGTTAGCTATCAAGGACGCTGAAGCTAAAGCCCAATCTGTGGCAGCAGTTGCTGGTGTTACGCTCGGGCAAATCCTTTCGATTGACGTCAGCACGCCTACTTACACTCAGCCATACTATGGCTTCGGCACCGGTAAAGGTTCTGGCGGCTTGGAGACCTCAGTGCCTGTCTCAGCCGGCCAGATAATCGTGAGCTACACCGCCACGCTTAATTACGCCATCGAGTAATCCATTCCTCAATCCTTTCTGGTTTGAACAGCCAGGATGAGCCTCCTTTAGCAGCCTGAGAGCAACTACTTTCAGGCTGCAACTTTTAATTTATTCCGCTGGCTATGATAGAATTTCTGCAGTTTTAGGGTTAATTTTAGGAGAAATCCTCCCTCACTTTGCCCAAAAAGGAGAAGCTATGCCCCCACATCCCTTAGCCGGTAAACCTGCTCCACTGGAAGTCCTGGTCAACATTCCGCGCCTTGTTTCTGCCTATTACACTCTGCATCCTGACCCCCAAAACCCAGCCCATGCGGTGGTTTTCGGTACCTCTGGTCACCGCGGTTCCTCGCTCACCGGCAACTTCAATGAGGATCACGTCCTGGCTATCAGCCAGGCTATCGCTGAATACCGCACGATGGCAGGTATCCGCGGACCGCTATTCATGGGCATGGATACCCACGCTCTTTCAGAGCCGGCACACAACACAGCCCTGGAGGTCTTTGCTGGTAATGGCGTTGAGCTGATGATCCACGCTGGCATGCGCTACACGCCTACCCCCGTCATCTCGCATGCCATCCTCACCTATAACGCTGCCCACCCTGGCACCCAAGCCAACGGCGTAGTGATTTCCCCTTCACATAACCCGCCCGAGGATGGTGGCTTTAAATATAACCCACCAAACGGCGGCCCAGCGGATACCGATACTACCAAGTGGATCCAAGCCCGCGCCAACGAAATTATCCGTGACGGCTTAAAAGCGGTAAAACGCCTGCCTTTCGAGAAAGCCCTCAAAGCCGAGACCACGCATGCCATTGACTTGATCACACCTTATGTTTCTGACCTGGAGAATGTGGTGGATCTGCAAACCATTGCTTCTTCCGGCATCCACATAGGCGTGGACCCATTGGGCGGCTCGGGTTTAGCTTATTGGGAGCCAATGGCGGAGCGCTACCACCTCAACTTAGAGGTCGTCAACAAGCGCATCGACCCGACATTCTCGTTCATGACTCTCGATCACGACGGCAAAATCCGCATGGATTGCTCCAGCCCGTATGCTATGGCAAATCTGGTCGCGATGAAGGACAAATTCGATATCGCCTTTGGCAACGATGTTGATTACGACCGGCATGGCATTGTTACGCGCAGCCTGGGCTTGATGAACCCCAACCACTACTTGGCAGTGGCGATTTTCTACATCTTCCTGCACCGCCCCGAGTGGCATACTTCTGCGCAGGTAGGTAAAACGCTGGTCTCCAGCGTGCTCATCGATAAAGTGGCACAGAAGATCGGACGCCGCTTATATGAAGTGCCAGTTGGGTTCAAGTGGTTTGTCCCTGGCTTATTGGATGGTTCCTTGGGCTTTGGCGGGGAGGAGAGCGCCGGGGCTTCCTACTTGCGCAAGAATGGCAAGGTCTGGACGACGGATAAAGACGGCATCATTCTGGATCTGCTGGCAGCAGAGATCTTGGCTGTCACGGGCAAGGACCCTGGCAAGCATTTCCAAGCGCTCGAAAGCGAGCTGGGCCGTACCTGGTATAGCCGCATGGATGCCCCCAGCGGTGCGCGCGAGAGAGCCATCTTGGCAAACCTTTCGCCTGAGATGGTCAAAGCCACCGCGCTGGCTGGCGACCCGATCACCGCTAAGCTAACCAAAGCCCCGGGCAATGGCGCACCAATTGGCGGGCTGAAGGTGACCACGGAGTATGGCTGGTTTGCTGCGCGCCCCTCAGGCACTGAGGATATCTACAAAATTTACGCGGAAAGCCTGCGCAGCGCTGAGCACTTAGAGCGCATCCAAGGCGAAGCGCGAGAGATTGTGGACGCTGCCTTGGCTGAGTGATAAATTGAGGACATGTTCAAAAATTGCGCCTGAAAAAGGGATAACTCGATCTGATAAGGCAAATCCTGCATGCCCTCTAATTTTGTGGTGGGTGCTTCTCGCTGTATTTATAGCCAAGCCAAGCACAGAGACCTGGGAATATTACCCAAGCAGCAACGGACCAGAAACCATGGGGGAATAAGATTGCAGATTGCCCTAACACAACGCCAATGCTAACCATTGTTAAGGCAAATGCATACATGGTTGCAGCAACGATACTATAGCCTAATGCTCCCTGAACCATAAGCAAGTGCCCGGTGCGAACCCTTACGATGGTTAAACTCACAAAAGAAATTGCCATCAAGGCACCTAAAATTAAGTAAGTTGCTTTAAGGCTTAGGATGCCACTTCGGTAGAATAGGGATAATGGTCCAAGTAATACATATCCAAGAGCAAACGCTCGAATAAATTCCTCAACCAAGATTTTTCTTATTTTCATAGCAAAATGAATGCAGTTAAATTTGTTCTATTTTAGTGTTGTCTTCCTCACGCGCCTGTTTTTTGTGCGGGCGGATGTCAATCAGGTAAACGATGGGCAGGGCAATGAACCAGAGCCCTATGAAGCTCCCTAAGAACCACCAGGTAAACTGCAGGGAATCCATTCTTTGGCGCGCTATGGCTATGATGATGGCAGCAGCAACTAGACCCATCGTCAGCCCGCCAAATACCCGCCACATACGCAGCTCGCGCATTCGGACGCCTTCAGCCTTCATGACGCACCTCTAGAAATAATCTTACCCCAATAAGATTAGTCTTTTAGTCAACACTGAATAGACCAATGTATTGTCTCAATAAATAAGGCAGCCTCAGGCAAAAGCCAGCACCAAGCAGTAGCCTAACATCATCGCCCACAGCCAGGTATCGGCACGGTCCAAGATGCCGCCGTGCCCAGGGATGAGCGTGCCGCTATCCTTCACGCCTGCTGCCCGCTTGAGCATGCTGATAAATAAATCACCAAACGGCGTGAGCAGTGCGAGCACCAACCCCATCACTGCCCCTTCCCAAATCGCGAGCGCCGGCAGCACCGGTCGCAGCAACCAACTCAGCAGCAACCCGCTGCCGACCCCAAAAATCACCCCGCCAAGGTAGCCCTCCCAAGTTTTACGAGGGCTCAAGCGCAGGCTCATCTTATGCTTACCCCACTTCGTGCCAAAAATATACCCGCCTAGGTCCGCCATCCATACCAGCGCGAAGGTGACCATTACCCACCAGTTGCCCTTGGGCAGCGCCGCGAGCGAAAGGAAATACCCGCCTAACCAGCCCAAATATAATATGCCCGAGACGTGAAGCCCAAAGGCTAGCAAGGCTTGCGCTTCGATTTTGCTGTAGCACACTAAGCTAAAAATAGCAGAGCCCAACAAGATCGCGAGTAACCCCCATTCGGTGACAGCAAAGCCACTTACCTGTCGCAGGACGAGAAGCAGTTCCACGCCGGCGAGCATCAGCGGGAAAGATACGTCGTAACCCAGCGTCTTGAGCAGTCGCCAATATTCCCACGCTCCAATCCCCAACATAACCAAGATGAAAAGGAAATAGACAATGCCACCCAACCAAGAAACCAGCAGTAACAGCGGCACAAAGACTAGAGCAGACTTAACGCGCGTTCCTGACATAAGCGAGCTTTAGGCCTGGCTCAACCCGCCATAGCGGCGGTCGCGCCGGCTGTATTCCACGAGCATCTGCCAGAAAACCTCCTCCGTGAAATCCGGCCAGTAGGTTTCGGGGAAGATCCATTCGGAATAAGCACTTTGCCAGATGAGAAAATTGCTCGTGCGCATCTCACCACTGGTGCGAATGATGAGATCTGGGTCGGGGATACCGGCAGTATACAGGTTTTGGCTGATAAGCTCCTCAGTTACCTCTTCGGGGGTAACGCCAAATGCGACAATTTTACGCACCGCTTGGGCAATTTCATCCCTGCCGCCGTAATCCAAGCCCATCTGGACCGTGATAGTTGTATTATTCTTAGTGAGATCAATGGCGCCTTCAATTTTTTTACGCAATCCTTGGTCCAAACGCTCGCGGCGCCCAATATGCAGGATGCGTACACCTTCTTTGTGTAAATTGTTTACTTCTTTATCAATAAAAATGGAGAGCAGGTTCATAATCCCACTGACTTCATCCTGGGGGCGCTTCCAGTTTTCAGTGGAGAAGGCGTAAAAAGTCAAGTATTTGATGCCAAACTTTTTAGCAGCCAGGACGGTGGGTTTCACATTTTCCACCCCAGCTTTGTGCCCAGCCAATCGCGGCAGCCCCCGCTGCGTTGCCCAGCGGCCATTGCCGTCCATGATCAACCCCACGTGGGTGGGGATTTTTATATTTTGATTTTCTGCTGTCATGCGCTATATCTCGAGTATTTCTTTTTCTTTGCGCTCACCAATTTGCTCGATCTTCTCCATCATTGCATCCGTGAGCTCCTGCAATTCGTCTTCCGCCTGTTTTTCCTCATCTTCAGAAATTTCTTTTTCCTTCTCAAGGTCCCTGAGGTTCTTGATAACCTCTCGGCGGATGTTTCGGACTGCAACACGGCATTCCTCAAGACGGGAATTGACCACTTTCACCAGTTCACGCCGGCGCTCTTCCGTGAGAGCCGGCAGATTCAGGCGGATGGACTTACCATCGTTATTAGGGGTTAAGCCCAGATCCGAAGCTAAGATCGCTTTTTCTATGGCTTTGAGAGAGGATGGATCAAAAGGGCGGATGAGCAGCTGGCGTGACTCTGGCACGCTGATGGTCGCCAGTTGAATGAGCGGCAGGGTGGAGCCGTAATACTCCACCGGCAGCTTCTCAATCAGCGCGGGAGAAGCTCTGCCTGTGCGGATAGCCGTTAGGTCTTCCTCCAGGACGTCGAGTGTCACTTGCATGCGCTGTTCAGCTTCTTTGATGAGTTCGGCAATCATAAAAACCTCCTCCGGTTTAATCCCTGATCTAAAAGCATACCTTAACTTCAGCGCAAATTATAGCATTTTAACCAGAAAAGTTTGAAATAACCCATACCTCATAGGAATAGAGTCAGTGAAGTGCATCTCAGGCATCTCTTTTTACGATGCTACCGTTGCCAATAGACGACAAATTTCATCTGAAGCCTAAATGTTATGCTCACTTAACCGTCAATCGGAGTAAAATACGGCTATTGCTTACCGAGCCTCACCCGAGGCTCGGTGTGATAAGGCCTGTGAAGAAGAAATGCCGTATGAGGAAATTAGAAGAAATTGTATTTACGCTTTTGCTCGCTGGCGTTGCACTTTCTGCCTGCAGCGCCGCTACCCCCAGCCCAACGAGCACGCCTACACTCGCACCCAGCCCCACTTTCACTCCGCTGCCCAGCCTGACGCCTTCCCCTACCGCAACCCTCACACCAACCGATACACCCACCCCAACACATACCTCCACACAAACCGAAGTGCCTTTCGCTGGCTTCCCTAAAGAATTCCGCCTTTACCGTGCTTGGAATTATGAAGACGAGACTTATTTTTACTTTCTTCAAGCAAATATAACTGACAAGCTGTATGCCAAAGCTGGTGACTACGACCTCGTATGCAGTCCGGACCCGCTCTACCCATATCACATGCAATGTACCGCCGATGCTAAGATTTTTGGGGAAGACGCAATGACCTTCACGTTCTATACCGACGAAGCCCGCTTGCATCCTGTTTTCTCGCAAGTTTTTTATACTGGCTTGATAAACGATATTGTTTATCATCACGCTAACGACTGCCCGGACCGAGGCAAGGATGTATATTGCGAATCCGAATACCGCCTCTACGATGGTCGCTGTTATTACGCCCACACTTGTTATGACGCCTGTGGTCTTTATTATTCCCGTGATAACCTCCCCAAAGTTTGGAATGAATTTCAGGGTTACACTGTTCCTTGTAATTAAAGGAGAAGCGTGCTTACTCCTTAGATAAAATTTTCCAATTTTCGAGAATATTATGAAATTTCAACGCCTAATCTTAATCCTCTTTACTGCCGTCCTTTTAGCCGGCTGTACTACACAATCGACTGCGCTGCCCACAGCTACATCCACCTTACCGCTAACCGCGACGGCAACCACCGAGCCCAGCGCTACGCCAACCCGCACAAGCTCTCCTACTTTAGCGCCTACTGATACCCCTCAGCCAACCCCGACCTTTACCCTCGTGCCCTTCCCTGGTTTTTCGGTGATGTTTAACTACTATAAAGGCTGGATCGACGATGACCAGACACACTTTTATTTCCTGAATTCACGCATTTCAGATAGAGTGTACGGCTTAGCAGAAGGTACACACGAAATTGTCTGCGATCCTGATCCCACTTATCCCTATCACATGGAATGCCTGAGTGATTTCACCGAATGGGACCAATCTTATCTGGAATTTACCTTCTATGCAGATGAAGCCCACACTCAGGAAGTTTATAAGCAAGTCTATTACACTGAGTTTGGCAGCGATCCAAGATACATCCCGGTCGATTGCGAGGCTGAATACCGTATTTATGACGGTAAATGTTATTATGCAATTACCTGTTACGATAAGCAAGGCAATTACCTCTACTCCATGGATAACATTCCTTATGGCGGGCATTTTGAGGGTTACTCGGCGCCTTGCCCTCCGTAATCCAAAGTTAAAACAGCGAAAGGGAATCCTTTCGCTGTTTTTTTAAATTGTCTGCGCTAAAAATTAATACCTATAAATCCCCCCACCGATAAATTCACGGATTACGGAGTTTTCTGGCACGATGCTGTCATCCTCGACAGCGTCGATCTCCTCGAAAAGCTGATGTATGCGTTCCGCGCGCTCGTAGGCATCTTGATGGAGCGGATCATCTTTGTATTCTTCAGCCCAGCGGGCAAATTCATTCCCCAACTTAGCCTTGTAGAGCGGGAGTTCGTAAGGCATGGCGCTATTGATAATCGTATCGACTGTATTCACGTACGGTATGATGTTGCGCAGCTCACTGGTGCGTACATAATGCCAATGCAGCAAGGTCTGAGTGGGGTCATAAGCGCGATGCACTGCGTCGCGCAGCATACGCCGCATCAGACGGATATCGGTCCAGCGAACATAGCGTCCTTCATTATCCTTGAGCTGCAGCAACGGTTCGATGTAGAGCTTGAACTTCATCTCTTCCGGCACAGAACTGGTCATCTCAGGGTATAGCCCGTGCAGGCTATCGATCAAAATGATCTCGTTACTCTCCAGCTTCATTGGGGTTGTTTTCTCACTGCGTTTGCCGGTCTTAAAGTCGTAGTATGGAAGTTGAACTTCCTGTCCATCCAGCAATGCGGTTAAGTGCTGATTGATCAGGGGTAAATCAAGTGCTTGCGGGGTTTCAAAGTCATAATCCCCAAATTCGTCCTTGGGGTGCATCTCCAAATCATGGAAGTAATTATCCACGTTCAAAGTGACCAAGCGCAAGCCGGATTTTGCTAAGTGCTCGCCGAGCTTAATAGTCGTCGTCGTCTTACCACTGGAGGAAGGCCCAGCAATAAACACCAAACGCACCTCGCCATGCCGCCCAAGGATCAAATTAGCAGCATTCTCAACGTCTTCATGGTAGGCTGCTTCCGCTGCCGTGACAATTTCGTTCAGCCTGCCTTGACGTATATGCTCGTTGAGGAGTTTGACCGTGTGCACCTCGTGGCTGCAAGCCCAATCTAAGACGCTCCACAGTTTTGCCCACGGAATATTGGCAGAAGGACCTTGACCCGGTTCAAGGCGCTTTTCACGCTGACGGGCGCGCTCATCACGGTAGAGAATATAAGCCTTCGCCACTTTGGCATGCCCATTTTCGATGAGTACTTTCTCGACCAAATCTTGAATCTGCTCGATGTTGGGGTACACGCCATCTGGGGTAGTTTCCTCAAGCAGCGCCACCACCTGGCGCGATAGTTCTTCAGCAGTTTTCCGGTCGCGTCCGCCCACAGCCACAGCCGCACGGTAAATGGCATTGGTGATGCGCTCCGGGGTGAAAGGCACAACCGCACCATTGCGCTTAATCACGTGCGTAATCTTAGCCAAAGTAACCTCCTACTCCTATGTGTCTAAGGTGAGATTAGTTCATGGGGAATTTTATCATGAGGGGCAGATACTATGCGCAAAGGCGGCTTTTCAAGAGGATTAAGTCGCTTCTCCCCCGCGCCCGGCTGCTTTAAACCTGAGCGAAACCGTGGTGCCCACTCCCACGATGCTCGCCATACTAATTTGCCCATTCATGTTTTCTACCAAGCCTTTAGCAATAGAAAGCCCCAAACCAAAACCGTTGCCGCTGAGGCGATCGGCACGGTAAAAACGCTCGAAAACGTGAGTTAATTCTTCAGGTGATAAACCTTTACCATAATCGATGACCTGAATTTCCACTTCATCCTCTACCCGCTGCGCTTCAAGCACAATATCACGCTGGGAATGCTTGATAGCGTTATCAACCAATATAAGCACTACTTGCTTTAAAGCATCTCTGGTTGCCATCACGCTCAAATCATTAGGGACGTCAAGGCTAATTTGTCGGTCTTCGCTCAGCAGCTTTGCTTGCCGCACGACGTCTTGGAGCAGTACTTTGAGGTTCACCGGTTCCAAGAGCATGTTTTTGGTCGAATCCGCCCGAGCCTGCTCTAATAGCTCGTTGACTAAACGGATCATGCGGTCAGTTTCATCAACCATATCATTGAGGATATCTGCAGCTTCATCTT
>Ga0208197_1003039_pt1 | contig 13941 bp, 25 predicted proteins | sample AD_JPNNA4_MetaG_FD_184444 | JGI IMG/M metagenome (GOLD analysis project Ga0208197, IMG submission 184444) | Active sludge microbial communities of municipal wastewater-treating anaerobic digesters from Japan - AD_JPNNA4_MetaG (SPAdes) (version 2) | ecosystem: Engineered > Bioreactor > Anaerobic...
TATACTAATGATAATATTTACAGTTTTAGACAAGAAAAAAGAAAAAATTAACGTTGCCTAACGTTTTCGGGCTTTGCGTTCGTTGCTTATGTGCGTTGGCTCGTGTGTCGGCAAGCAATGACGCAAAACCCGTGTTGTGCGTATGTGGCGGTTAATTTAGGATGAAATTTAATTGGAAACGATAACAGAAACAAAAAGAAAAGAAACGATGGCAAATAAACAAACACTATTCGGATTTGAACCGATAATATCAATATCTTTTAGCAATGATGAGATAATTGAAAACATTATGCTGCTATACGATATTGAACGCTTTGACCTTGACTGCACTTACTCGATAGGGCAATTTTGGAAAGCATTACCGCAACCAAAGCATAAAACAGACTTGCTACCAAAGCGACCTGATATAGTGAAGGCGAGTAGCGATAATTTGCCTTTTGAAAGTGAAACAATGAAAAGCATAATGTTTGACCCCCCTTTTGTAATTGCAGGTGAAACATATAAGGATAACAATAAAGGCAGTAGTATCATTGCTAAAAGATTTGAAGGTTACAAAAATTTTGATGAACTGAAAAACCACTATTACGGAACACTAAAAGAAACTTATAGGCTTTTGCAGGACGAGGGGATATTGGTTTTGAAATGTCAAGACGTTGTTTCAAGTGGTAAGAACCATTTTAGCCATTGCCTTGTAATGAATATGGCTTTGCAGGTTGGATTTTACCCCAAAGATTTATTTATACTTATGGCTAAAAACAGGATAAACAGCTTTAATGGTGAGAAGTGGAAAAACCAATATCACGCCCGAAAGCACCACAGTTACTTTTGGGTTTTTCAGAAATCAAAATGTAAAGTGAATTATGAATTTTAAAATGTGCGGTGGGCTTTTTTCTTTTTGTTTCCTACACGAAACTGTATTTGGAAACGGTCAGATAGCCATTACGCACAACATAAAATTTACGAATGTTTAACTTAAAAAAATCATTATTAAACATTTAATTTATATTTTATAACCATTCTAAATAATGATGTAACTTATTGATAATCATACACACTTAGACAAATTAACAATATGTTTAAAAAAAATGTTTAAAAAAATATTCATTAAAAACTTGTTTTTTTAAAAATAATATTATCTTTGTAACGTGATTTTTTTCATGGGTTTTTAAATTAAGATGTTAGTTGAGTAAAGGGAACGGAAATAAAACCCCGTTCCCTTTTTTTTAGAGAAAAAGTTCTTTGATTATTCATTGTTAAAAAAATAATTAAAATAAAGATTGTTAGCCTCCTCCTGCTTTCTTTTAATTTTGTTGATTTGGTTTGTCCTTAATTACATGTTTGTCCATTACAAGCTAACAATCAGTTTCTTTTTTGTTGTTTTATTGGAGGAGGTAAATACCTCCTCCTTTTTTACAAAATTTCATTTGAATTAATTTATGTTTAGCACATATGTTTAGCACCTACGCAAAATTTTTTGTTGAATTTATTGGTTATCAATTTTTTGACCGAAAAGGTAATATTGTTTATAAAGATGAAGTTTGGCATGAACATGTCAAACATTTATCTGAAGCAATAGAATCTAAACAACTTACTTTCTATCGGTTAAGAAATCATTTGCGCAAGTATTATCTTATTAAAGACAAACCTGGCTATATTAATGGCCAAATCTTTGATAAACGCCTGGCCTCCCTCTATTATGAAGCAGGTAATGACGTAGAAATAGTTATGCCAATAAAATATAAAGAATGGCATAAAAAAATGATTAAGAACCTTAATGTTAAGAACCTTAATGACTAACAACCAAAAAACTGTAATATTCTATGGAACTCTAAACAGTTTAGGGTTGTTAGATACATTTAATAAGTTTATCTACATAAAATTTAGAAAAAATGTTTATTCCGGAGAAAAAATTATTAAAGGAAAAAACGGTAAACTAATTAAGAAAAAAATAAATAATGATAATGCAGGGGGTTCATTTAAACGTTCCGAAATACCTGCTATTGCCGTTGAATTAGGCATAAAAGAAGATACACTACAAAGACTAATAAATAAAATGACGGCTAACGGTTGGCTCAAACCAACGTACACAGCCTACAGAATTACTTCCTTAAACACTTTGTATGCCAAATACACTCCTAACTTAGGTATTAAAAAAATAACCTTTAGATGCCTAAACAAGTTGGAACTCATGAGGTTGTGCATTTTGTACTACCTCAAACCTTGTCTTCAACAACAGATGTATAGAGAAGGTAAAAGAAGAGTGCCTGCGAGACTGACAAAATACTGCAAAGCGTTACTCCAAAACTCTAAATACTCCATCTCCGTAAGAAAGCTCCAGAAGATTTTAGGTTATAAATCCCCAGCATCAACCTGCCAAAGAATGCTGGAATTAGAAAAAAAAGGCCTCCTTATCATAGAACGAAGGCACGAATACTTGTGCGAAATAAAAGACCTTTCGTTTCTATTGAAAGGGAATCCTGAAATCGTAAATAGGTTTGTTCTCATTAATAAAAAAGTGTATGAAAGAAAATGTAATAACATCTATTTTGCAGCATGATTTTATTTTTTTTGCACTCTCGGAAAAAATTGAACAATCTTATTTCTGCAAAATATTAAAGAATGTCTTAAAAGAGTTGGGAAAAATCATGAAAATTAATTAAAAGTATGGACGAAAAAAATTAGAATGAAAATAAAATTTGTAAATGAAATACCACAATGGATTATAAGCAGTGATGTTGCAGCGTATCATCCAGCAAGTAAGACAATATGGATACGAAATAATTTAGGTTGGAAAACCATACCAACACTGCTGCACGAATTAACACACTGGTTCATTCACAAATTTTTAGGAAATAATGAAAAATTACACAGTGAAGCAGATAAACTATTAAAATACAACTATGGGATTAAATACTTCAAAAGGTAATATGTACGAGTTTATTACTCATACATGGAATACTATTAAAGGCGAATGCTACCATGATTGCTCTTACTGCTATATGAAGCGATTTGGTAAACTTAATAAGGTTCGTTTTGATGCAAAGGAATTGAAAACAGATTTAGGAACTGGAAACTTTATTTTTGTTGGTTCGAGTTGTGATATGTTTGCTGAAAACATATCTGATGAATGGATTAATAAAACATTGGAACATTGCAAAAAGTTTGATAATAAATACTTATTCCAAACTAAAAATCCAAAACGAATACTAAATTTTAAATTGCCTAAATCGGTTATATGCACAACAATTGAAAGCAATTTTTTTTATAGTGATGTGATGGCAAATAGCCCGAAACCCTATGACCGTGCAAAATATATGAAAATGCTTTCAGATTGCGGATTTGAAACATTTATAACTATTGAACCTATTTTAGACTTTGATCTTAGTTCTATGGTTGAACTACTGAAACAATGCAGCCCTAAACAGGTAAATATTGGTGCTGATAGTGGAAGAAACAACTTACCAGAACCAAGCAAATCAAAAGTTTTAGAATTGGTTTCGGAATTGCAAAAGTTTACTATTGTTCACAACAAATCGAACTTGCAGAGGCTTCTTTAAGCTGTTGCATGACGAAGGTTTTAAATTGCTCTGACATACGGTTGATTATTTGTTTGATTAGTAATAAGTAACTCTTTCAATGTTCCCCTTTTTTCGGGATTTGCGTTTATACTTCGCTTGGCATTAATGCGTTGAATATAATAATCGGCGTATAAGTCATCAAAAAAGTTATCGTCTGCGTTTTTTCCTTTCACGTCCGAGTTGCTTAAAATCCACGTGTGATTTAAATTGTCTAATTTTATGCAAAAGTCTCGCAATCGGATTTGCTCGCTGTCATTAAATTCGTCTTTTGCATAAGAATTAAAACTTGACGTTTTGCTCAACGGCTTGTAAGGTGGGTCGAAATAAAACAACGTGTTTTCGGTTGCGTAGGGCAATGTTTGTTCAAAATCGCCACTTAGGATTTCTACCTTTTTCAACGCTTCGCTTACTGCTAAAATATTTTCTCGGTCGCAAATGGTTGGTTTTTTGTAACTTCCAATTGGTACATTAAATTCGTTTTTGCGATTTACTCGGTAAAGTCCATTGAAACAGGTTCGATTGAGAAAAATAAACAGTGCTGAGTGATCTGTTTTAGAACTTTTTCGGGTGTTATATTGCGTGCGTTTTTGGTAATAATAATCTTTTTTTTCGTCTTCTCTACTGTCTAATGTGTGAAATTCGTTTTGTAAGATTTCGAGTGTCGAAATTAGCTCTTTGGGGTTTGATGCAATTGTTTTATAAGTATTAATTAGATCGGCATTTATGTCGTTTATCACTGCTTTTTTGAGTTTAGAAAAATTGCTTAACATCCAAAAAAGCATGGCTCCACTTCCCACAAATGGCTCAATATAAGTAAACTTATTTTCGTCTAAATTTTTTGGTAATGCCTTTTTTATATCGTTCACAAGTTGAGTTTTTCCGCCTGCCCATTTCAAAAAGGGTTTTGCAATTTTGTTATTCATTTTTTTAATGTCAAAATTTTGTCTAACCACAAAGTTACATTTTTTTGTGGGATTAGTGCCTAATTTTCCGATTTTAAAATCAGTTAATGGGTGCGGTGTCTGTTTATTGGGTGTCGGCTAACATAAAATTTACGAATGTTTAACTTAAAAAAATCATTTATTAAACATTTAATTTCTATTTTATAACCATTCTAAATAATGATGTAACTTATTGATAATCATACACACTTAGACAAATTAACAATATGTTTAAAAAAATATTTAAAAAAATATTCATTAAAAACTTGTTTTTTAAAAAATAATATTATTACCTTTGCAATGTGGGTTTTTTAATTATTTGTGTTAATGAAGGGAACGGAAATAAAACCCCGTTCCCTTTTTTTAGAGAAAAAGTTCTTTGAAATGAAATAGGGTCGGGTCTCAATTGCCAATCAGGCAGTTAATGTAAAGTTAGTCATTTGATGAGTTTAAACAAATAGTAAAAACATAGTCTCAACTGCCGATCAGGCAGTTGAGACCCCGCTTGGCAGAAACTACGAATACTATCGAAAACGGCAATTGCACTAACCGTGTGTTAGCGGCTGGTTTATCAGATTTACAACGAGCAGAGGCAACGGTTGAGTTTATGAACTTGTTTCGCCAAATGCTTAATGAAGCACGATTTTTTTCACATGACGAGAGAAGCCTGCGGGGTTATTTAATTGAAGATATTGAGAAGAAGAAATTAAAAGCGGAGGAGTTACTTAACGTTTCGTGGCTTTGTGTCTGTTATTTTGGCTTGCAGACACTCGCCTTTAAAGATAAATTTTATAGCCAAAATAATAGCACAAAACCACTGTTAGTGGCTGGTGCGGTAAATTAAACGAAAATGACAGTAAAAGAACTAATTAAGAAACTTCTTGACTACAATATGGAAGCAGAAGTAAAAGTGATTGCACATTGCAAAGAATATGATTACAGCATAACTATTGGTGGTGCAGAAGGTGTAGAAAAACACAACACGAAAGAAGTTTCGTTTTATGTAGATGAACTTTGTGGTAATGAACAGTCGTAGCACTTGCCACTAACATAGAATCTACGAATGTTAAAACAAAAAACAAACATTTAAATAAACATGAAAAAAAAACAAAAAACAAATAATGTATAAAGCATTTCAAAACAAGAAGTATTATTTGGCGTTTAACAAATTTCCTAAAACTGCCAAAAAAGTTCCTGGTGTTCATAAAGCATATTCAACAGGATTTAGAAAGTGGAAGTCAGATGATATGATTACTTATGCAGTAGTTATCGGAACTTTCAGAATTATGTTGGGAATTAAAACGCCAAATTATACTTGTGATGCAGGATGTTAGCCTTGCAGGTAACATAGAATCTACGAATGTTAAAACAAAAAACAAACATTTAAATAAACATGAAAAAAAAACAAAAAACAAATATCGAACGATATCAAATACCTTATCGAAGCGAGAAATGGCATCAATTCAGGTTAAACGGAATTGGCGCATCAGAAGTACGAACAGTACTTTATGCGGATGACTATTCCGACCCATTAGTGCTTTTTTATCAAAAATTAGGTTTTAAAAAACCTATAAAAGATAATGAAGCAATGTTCCATGGTAGAAACCTTGAAGAATATGTAGCTATGTGCTGGCAAGGATGGGATGGGAAAAAAGATGAATATAATAATCCAAGCTACATTAATAATATAAACAATGGAAAAATTATAAGACGATGTAAAAAATTAAATGCAATAGTCAAAAACAAAATGTATGATTGGCTATTCGTTAATGTAGATAGGATGATAAATAAAAAAGGTGGTTTTAGTCTAATAACAGGCAAGCCTCTCGAAAAAGAGGGTGTACTTGAAATAAAAACAACAGAAGGGTTCTCAGCGGCAAAATGGGAAGCCGGAATAGACCCATCTTATTTAACACAATTGAACACAGCCTTACTGCTGTTAGAGGCTGACTATGGAGAATTGGCAATATTGAAAAATGGGAGATACTTAGATGTATTCCCATTTGAAATAAATTACGAGATTTGTGAACTTATCATTGACCAAACATATAAATTTTGGTATGACCATGTTTTACCTGCAAAAAAATGGGTAGAACAAATGGAAAAAGCACAAATGGTCGGCGATGAACAATATTATAACGAATGTAAGCATCAAATTCAAATGCTTGAACCAAAAGTCGGTAGTAATAAAACAGCCGAAATGTTCGTTAAGGAAAACTATAGAAAAAATAAAACCTCTATTATGGGGTCTGAAACACTTTTGAAAAAAGGTAAAAAAGATGCTTATATAGCATCAATTATTTCAACACTAAACGAAATAAAACAAAAAAATAAAAATGAAATTCTCATCGAATTTCTTCACAATAATTGTGAATATATAGATTTTGAGGAAGAAGGAAATTTGCGCTACTTTGTACGCAAAGGAAGTACACTTCCTCAATTGGGAAACAATTTAAAAAAAAAATTTAATAAAAATCAAATAACCGAATTAATCCAAAAAAATTTGTTGAAAAATGACTTTTTTTAATACAAACCTAACAAAAGAACCTGAACTATCAATAAGAGAAAACAAAGCTCTATCGCAGGAAGATTTTATTAAAAACATCTTCCAAAAAGAAAATAAACCTTTAACGGCAAGCGAGGTTTATTACATCTGTATTGCCAATAACAAATATTGGCCGCTAACGTCCGTTAGAAGGGCGATAAGCGTACTTAAAGATAAAACTATCTTAAAAAAATTAGATAAAACAAAAAAAGGCGTTTATAATGCAAATGAAAGATACTTCCAATTAATTAATTAAAACACAAAATTATGAATACAGATATAAAAATTGACAAAGATGGGATAAAGTATTACAAAACCCAAGATGGGTATTTTTCTTCAGCTAACGAAAGACTGTTAGCCCTAAAAAGGATATACCCAGTCTATTCAATAGAAACAGTTTTAAATTATGTGCCAGAAATTGTTAGCTGGCATGCAATAACAACTATTACTATACCTATTATAGGAGAATCCCCTTACCAACAGAAATCATTGTTATTTACAGGACATTCCTGTAAAAAAATAGAAGATACAATGTGGGGTAAGTTTGCGGCTGAAGTAGCCGAAACATGCTCCACCGCAAGAGCAATAGCCAAAATGGGAATTGGCATTGCATACGGAACAACAGCCTCGATCGAAGAAATTGACACGGAAAACACATTCTTTATCTCTTTCCCAACAAAAAAAGAAAATAAAGAAGATGATAAATCAATTATAATGAAAAAAGAATTAAACGAAATTCTAAAAAAAAAAATTAATGTTGTAAATAAATAATTAAACCAATGTTATTATGAGTAGATCAAAATATCAAAACAGAACGTCCGATCCTGCACAGATAATTATGCAATGGAGGGCAGAGGAAGGTTTGTTTAAAACTACAAACCTTATAACAAAAGAATCGGGGGAATTACCCCCGCCAATATCTTTTATCGTGCTTGATGAACTCCAAGCTGTGAAAGGATGGAGCACAAAGTACGATTGTGGAATATATTCAAACATGTGGAAAGGCACTGAGCCTGGACACTTTAAAGTAAAAGTTAGAAATAGAGGAGGTAATGACTTCCCTATAACCGGCAAGTGGCACGAAATTAAAGACAAAGTAAAAGCCGCCGGAGGCCGCTGGATCAAAATAATATATGCCTTGATGCACATCAAGGAAAATGAAAATTATAAAATAAAAATTGTAAAAATAGAATTGCAAGGCTTGGCACTTGCTAACTATGTGGAAAGTATTAAAAACCCCTATACAGGGGTTATCGAAATAAATAATCTTGTTAAGATAACAAGATTAGGGAAAAATTACCTAATTCCCGAATTTCAAAATAAACCATTGGAAAATAAGTTTAAAGATGAAATTGAAGCTATTGCAGTCGAAAAAGATAAAGAACTTCAAATCTATTTAAACGACTATTTTTCTTATTTTATACAAGATAACATTATTGATACCATGAAAAATACTCTTCAGAAAGAAGTGGAAGATACAGTAGAAGATACACCTCCAAAAGAGAAAGTGCAAATTTTCCCTTCAAAAGTAAATAAACCTGATGATGACATGGAAGATTTATTCGCAGATGACCCCGATTGGGATATTAACGACCCTTTTTCTTAAAAAAAAATCGCCATGAAAATGATAATAATAATCAGTATCTATTTAAGCCTGTTAGGGGCATTACTTTTTTTGCTCTATAAAGCAAAAAAGTTGAATGAAAATAATAAATTATATAAAGAGGAAAAAAGGAAAAGAGAAGGGGGAGTAAAATGAACCATCAAAAAATAATACTGAAAAATAGTAAAAGAAAAAATACTAACCAACATGAAAGTATTCTTCAACAGGAATGCGTTAAGTGGTTTCGTCTTCAGTATAATGATATTAAAGAACTGCTTTTTGCAATTCCTAATGGAGGATTACGAAACAAAATAACAGCAAAAAAGCTGAAAAATGAAGGAGTACAAAAAGGAGTCCCAGACCTATTTCTTTCTGTGCCATCTTCAGAACATAACGGACTATTTATTGAAATGAAGTTTGGAAACAACAAACCAACAATAGCCCAAAAAATAATGATGAACAAACTCACAGAACAAAATTATAAATGTGAGGTTTGTTATTCATTTGATGGGTTTAAACAAATAATAAAAACATATTTAAAAAAATAATGACAATAAAAGTATGTTGCATACTAAAATGGAGTGAAAAAGAAAAATATCCCCACTCCATCGTTATTGATAACATCTCAAGTGAAAAAAAAGCACTTGAAAAAGTGTTATCATTCATAAAAATTGGAAAACGAAATTCGTTACCAATAATTACTGATATAAAAACTGAAATTATTGACAGATGAAATTTCAAGACTATTTATTAGAAATAGTAAGTACAATAAAACAAGAAGCTCTTTCACAACTGAAAAAATATAGTGGAAGACAATACGTAACGGTTGATTATTCCGACGATGGATTATTCTTCTCGATTACGTTTTCATGGTATGTAGCTTATCTACCTGGAAGCAGTGTTACACAACCATCCTTTTCCGTATGCAATACAGAAATTGATATTAATACTGCAGATCTTTGGAATTTCGACGTTAAAGATATACTCGAATACGTCCTAAAGATTGATCAGTCATGGAAAGATTAAATAAAAATAAAAATTAAAAATTAATTAAATTATGAAAGATAAATATTTTGAATTTATTCAACTTGTTAAAGCTGAGATGGAGAAAAAAAGTTTTTTTTCTTCCAAAAAAGAAACGATAGAAACACTGAAAACAAACTTAAAAATAATGTTTCAAACTACTTTTGACATGAATTATTGTGAAGTGATGGAAGACAAATTTTTGTCAATCACAAATGAATTACATGCTTTTGAAACATTGGTATTCAAACTTAAAGAGAAAGATAAAAATGAGAAAGATAAAGAAGAAATTTTAATCATTGTTCCACTCAAAAGCTACGAAATTTTACAAGAAGATTCTTTAAAAAAAGGAAGAAAAGAACAAAATATCACACTTAATTAACTTTAATCTACTTTTTTATGAAAATAGTTACTGAAATAGTAAAAGATATACTACATGACCCTGACACTATTCGCCTTACTATAGGAATAGCACTAACAGTGTTCGCTTACGTATTACTCATTAAACGTGGCGATGAAACATTTGTTGACTTTTACGCCTCTGTTGCAAATAATCATAGACGTATAGCCGAAAAAGCTAAAAGAAAAGAACAAAAAAGAAATATTAAACAAAACAAAAAAGCTCCCTCATAAAACAGAGGGAGCTGTACATGCACAATGAAAGCAGTTGACCAAACATTGCTAAAATAATAAATTATGCAAAAAATGATTTTCTAAATAATTGATAAAAAAAAACTCCTCAAGTGTGCTCTCTATGAGAAGCATGAGGAGTGTATTATTGTTTTGTTAGAAACAATTGTTTATCCATTAAATTCGTAAACCTTAACACCGGCATCGTAAGTGTCAAAATGAAGCCATGACACATCCTTTTCTATTCTTATATTATAAGGTAACAATTTTTGTTTATCTTTTATTATAGCCCTTGCTTCAACGGCAGTAATACTATCAAACACGGCATCGCCACCATTACCTAAACAATGAGCCGAAAGGTAAATCTGATTAGCAAACGTTTTCTTCTTTACAAGTTCACACAAATTACACCTTAATCCCCTTTGAGTAATATTTCCGCCAAATACATAATCATTCATTGTCATAGGAACACCCAGAACCTCTGTACGTAAAACAAGTAAGGTATGTAAATATCCAGTATTTAAAAATCTCCATGACGATTCACCAAACTTGTTAAATGTATGTGGACATACCAGCTCCTCAATACGAAAATATTTTCTCACCTCCTCAATAATGCCTTGCTGTGTCATAAAATCTAAATCTTTAATAAAAATTTTATTACAAACCATCCTAAAAAAAGGACTATCAAACTAAATAAAACATAACCTAAGTAAATCATGGTCTGTTGCCACCATGTTATCTTTGCCGGCACAGGATAAGGCTCTTTCACAACTTCTTTTTCAATTGTTGAGCTTTCTTTTATTGCCTTATTAATCGTTTGAGCTATAACAGCATCTTTCTGAAATAAACGAAAATCAAGTTTGTTGTTCCTTATCTGGAAAATAGAATAAGCATAATCAACATCTAAACGCTGTAATGGATAATTGATACCGTCGTCTTTTACTAAAATCGTATCAGTGTGATAAATAGTATCTGCCGGTATGTAAACATAAACTGTTGTATCTCGATAAACAACTACCTCAACCGTCTCCGTTATCACAGTTGTAGAAGGCAACGGATACCTTTTCAAACATCGCCGTTCGAGCGAACAGGCAGTAAATAATAAAGAAATTAAAATTATATATTTAAGTAACTGCATGGAATTTACCACCTTAAAGTAAGGATACGTTCAGTGTCTGTACTTCCGGAATTGACAAGAGGAACGCATGTGAATTTTAATTTTATCTGCCCACGTTCAATATCATTCTTGCTAAATATGTAAGTTGAATTTGAAATATTTCGCTTATCCAACTTAAATTTCCCATTACCCTCAACAATCTCCATCCCCATACTCCCTTTTGTATAATACAAAGGAAACCATTCGATAAATTTTATATACTTATACAAATAACGATCCTTGAAGGCTGTTGTAGGCACTGCCCCGTATGGCTTTGTTACCCAATTATCGGTATCAGGCCAATAAGGAGGTAAGGAGTAATAAGGATTATCCCTTACATCAACCACCTCTCCCAATTCCCCTTCCCACAAAGTATGGCCACCCTTAGAATAACTTCTTAACCAATTAACCTTGTTAAACCTTCCTTTATGATAAACTGCATAATTAAACGCATCACCTTTTAAAAAACCTGTACGAACAGGCAAACGAGAATCTTCCATCGCCTTGCCTATTGTACCGTTACGTAATGAACAAATACCATAGTGAGAAGCATAGTTTATTCCCTCAACTGTAAAATAGGAGATGATCTTATCCCCATCATCCGCACCCTTAATTATCTCACCCCTCTCAACAATCTTAATGTCAAGAGGTAAAGAACCAGTGCGACCTGCAAATGTTAACACTTTCATAAATACATGTATTAATATTAAATTTTTAATTTAATTAATTTATCTTATTATTAACGCTAATAAAGCAACTATTATGGCGGAAATCATTATCCCAACCATACCATAAACAATCCTTTCAGTTAAAATAGATGCATACTTTTTCTCGTTACAAGTATCCATCTCCTTCATCTCTGTTCGTAATTCGCTTATCTTTGTTTCAACACTCTCAAAACCCTTCGTCAAATCATGGCGAATAGCATCCATCTTCTCATTCATTATTTGTTGATTGTTTTTCAATAATTCAATGGCTATTATATATTCCTGTTCCATCTGTTCCATTAATAGATATCTTTTTGCAAATAGTTTATATTTATAAACTTTGTTGTGAAATTTAAAATAGCTATGATCACAGAAATAACTGCTATCCAAATGGGCTTTTGAATCTGCAGACCACTTAAATAAGTTATGAACAAAACTAATGCTGTATTGGCAATTTGCCATAGAGCCGTTTTCAACTTTTTATCAGAAATAAGCTCACGCAAATATTTTTTTATAAACTTTTTAAATCTTTCCATAATTAATAATTTTACATCATTCTAAACTCTCAATAACTATGTACTGACCAAACTGATCAATAATAGATTGATGTTCTTCATAAATAAAGTTACAATAAAAATAAGCATAATCATTATCAGAATAATGTTTTAAACCTTTTATTATCCACCAAAGTATAAGTTTACTAACAAACTCCTGTAAAGTAGATATTGTATTAATATCATGCACGGCTATCTTTATCCTTTTAGGGTAATTCTGATCATGCCATGTGTCTTGTAATGTAACATCTTCTAACTCCCAACCCTGAATATACTTATCACCCTCTATTGTCCAAATCTCAACAACCTTCTTACCTACAGGTATAGCAGGCTTAACTGACGTTTGAACCTCATAAATAAAGCCTTTAATCTCATTTATTGTAGGTTTAACAAATGAACTATAACGATAAATCACATTACCATTATTTACTAAAACATATTCTTTCATATTAACTAATATTTGTATTATTTAAAATTAATGAGGTAACTCCCTTCACAGACCTTAACTGCTTCACCCAATGTTTTGCCTTTTCCGCATCAGTGCCGGATTGATTAGGAGTTGCATTTTTAATCTCATCAGGAGTAGGATTATTATCATAATCACTAATAATGCAAGTGGTAGGTAAACCGCCAACCCTACTTACCATTGACTGTAATAGACTAATGAAATTCGTAACCGAAAAAGCAGTTGTTACAAAATCAAGTAATCTATAATAAGTAGTAATATTCCCTGAACCTGAAGCATCAAATGCCGTCCAATTGATGTTAGTGCCATTTAAATAAAGATAAGTCAACCCGCTTGGCAGCGAACCTGAATACGTCCAATTGATGTTAGTGCCATTTAAATAAAGATGAGTCAACCCGCTTGGCAGCGAACCTGAATACGTCCAATTGATGTTAGTGCCATTTAAATGAAGATAAGTCAACCCGCTTGGCAGCGAACCTGAATACGTCCAATTGATGTTAGTGCCATATAGGGTTAAAGAAGTCAACCCGCTTGGCAGCGAACCTGAAAACGTCCAATTGATGTTAGTGCCATTTAAATAAAGATAAGTCAACCCGCTTGGCAGCGAACCTGAATACGTCCAATTGATGTTAGTGCCTAATAAATAAAGATAAGTCAACCCGCTTGGCAGCGAACCTGAATACGTCCAATTAATGTTAGAGCCACTTAGGGTTAAAGAAGTCAACCCGCTTGGCAGCG
>Ga0208197_1003043_pt1 | contig 13933 bp, 20 predicted proteins | sample AD_JPNNA4_MetaG_FD_184444 | JGI IMG/M metagenome (GOLD analysis project Ga0208197, IMG submission 184444) | Active sludge microbial communities of municipal wastewater-treating anaerobic digesters from Japan - AD_JPNNA4_MetaG (SPAdes) (version 2) | ecosystem: Engineered > Bioreactor > Anaerobic...
TGGTGATTCCGCAGGCTGCCCACAGAAGATTCGAAAGATCCTGCTCCGAAACCGCCTCGCCGCTCCACTTGCGCGTGGTCCGCCGTGTTTCGAGCGCCTGCATCAGTGTAAACGGAGAATCTGTTTGCGGCGCGGGGAGTACAAGGTCATTTTTCATGGTAACGGTCTCCTTGTCCTTCACAAATACCACAGTATAAAAAAAAACGCCATCTTTTTCTTACAAAGAAGACGTCGCTTCGGATTCCAGGGCTTCCCAGTCGGGGATGCGAATTTCGGAACGGCTGGTCTGGACGAGACCACGTTTTTCAAGATCGGCCAGCCGGCGGTTGACCGTTTCCCTGCTGAGACCGAGTTCAAGGGCAATCTGCGATTGTGTCGCGGTTATGGACGCGTTGACTGTTCCGGCAATTTCTTTTTTCCGTGAAAGAAGCCAGCCCAGTATACGTTCCGGAGCGCCTCCTTCGAGGAGCCAGGAGTGGATTGACGCTAAAGAGCGGGCAAGGGCGCTGGTGATCCATCGGGATGTTGCCGGAGTGTTTTGGAGCAGATCCATATTCCGCGCAGGTACCGCGAGAATTGTGGTGTCGGAAGACGCGATATAATCGGCGAGTGACGGGATCCGCAGCATGGTTTCGCAAAGACAGATCCACTCGCCCCTGCCCGCCGCGGGCAGGGTGATGTCGGCGCCTCCCATGCGGTGTTTGACCGGAAGAAACCGGCCGTCCAGCACAAGGGCTGTGCGCTCGACCGGATCATCCTGCCAGAGATACACTCTCCCGTCCCGGATATGCGATTCACCGCCGGCCCGCGCGAGTGTACCGGCGTGGTGCGAGTCGAGTCCTGTTCCGGCAATTGCGCGCTCTACAAGGCTGACAAGCGAATAGCTCATACGCTCAGGGCTCCAAGTACCGACTCGAGCGTTCTCAGCGGATAGGCCACCAGAAGTGCTGTTCCGGCTTCAGGAAGTGCGCCTTCGGTAACAACCCGGGACTCCTGCGCGGGAATCTCGGAAATCACGGACGTAAAAGCGACAACGACAACCATTTCGAATTCGTCTGCATAAGCCGGTACCAACTGCGCTCCGGCAGCATCATCCTTTCGTATAGAATGGTTGTAGGTTGGCGAGAGTACTCCGTACCGCCTCCACGCGTCGCGGAGTGCCGTGCACAGGACTTCTTCATTTCCGGAGAGAAGAGCTCCGGTCACGAAGGTCGCGCCTCCCGATGGACGGGCAATGTCGCGCTTTATGGCGGATAGCGCTTGTTCAACCGGAAGTGCAGTTGATTCGGTGGTACGAAGCAAGCGCTTTTTTGGTTCCGCATTCCCGCCAATATGCGGTCTTGTACTTGCGTTCGACGGCGCGATGGCTACCTGCGATCCGGCGGGTACCAGATCAAGAAACTCGCTGAAGTTCAACTGGTCAACCCAAGAGAGCTGGAGGCGGGGCATTTTTCCGGAAAGTGCGGAGAGAGACCGGAGAAACCCGTCATGCAACGCGGCTATCGATTCAAGCTGACGCCGGGTAAAGCAGTCGGGCCGCGCGAAATCAATGGGCGCAACTTTTTCTGCGGTATAGTCGGCACCCAGCACATTGCCGCTTGTGCGGAATGGCGCCTCACCGGCAAACTGTCCGTATGCTTGTGTGATACGAACCCCCATCGCTTCGCCGACAACGCAGGCAACACCCCGGGCGATATCAAATCCCGCTATCTGTACTGATACGATGAGCGGGCAGATTCGATCCGGTATGGATCCGGCAACGGGTGCGGGACCGAAGTCGATCCAGCTCATCGGAGCAAGTGAATCAAGATCTGACAGCTGTGTCTTCGCAGTTGCGAGAATGACGGTAACCGGTACCAGTTCCAAAAGCGAATCTCCCCTCACCGGTTCCATGTCTGCCGCTGTCCGCGCTTCCAGCGAGGTAATCCTTGCGCAGAGTGACGGGTTTGATCCGGGACCAGCTATAACCGCGCCGGCGTTCGCAAGTCTCGTACCATTGAACGCGAGCTCATAGTCGGTTCCTGCCATCCGGTTTGTCCGGATAATCATTCCTTCCCCGAGTTGTGCCGCTTCCCTGAGAGATATCCAAGCCCGTCCCAGGATGAATTCGAGCGTTCCATGCTTCGCAAAAAAGTTTTCTGTTTGTTTGTTCATGGTCATGTCCTCCTGGTATGAATCTACTCCAGGATCATACACCCGTTCCGTGATCCGCTTCTGTGAGGAGCGTCACAAAGGATCTTTTACTGCAATAATCGCATACTCATTGCTTTCTTCTTCGAATTTGTCCCCTGCCGCATTCGAAAATGTCTTATGCATCGTTAATCCGTTCTCTTCAAGTTCGTGCGTGATCATGTCAATTGAGTAGCATTGAAGATGATGATGAATTTGCCGGGTTTCCCGCCCTGCAAGAATTGTGTACTTGTCGATGAGCAGTTTCCGGTCGTCATACTTGAATGTCTGATTGAACGCGTAGTACCGCTCGGGAGACCAGAATCCGCCTTCTTCCTGGAATTCAATTTCCAGTTTCTCCCTGATGTTCTGGTAATACTGGATGCTGGAAACATCAAAGAAAAACGATCCACCCGGGGTCAATGCTTCCCTGATCTTGCGCAAGAGCTTTGCCCGCTGGACAGGACTGAGTACGCAGAAGTCGCAAAAGATCATGAGTATGAGATCAAATGGTCCGCCATAATCACAGTCCAGGTAATTGCCGTTCCGGTAGGTAACGGCAAGTCCGTTTTTCGCAGCCTGTTCTTTCGCGTAATCGATTGAACGGGTCGAAGCGTCTATGCCGGTTATACCGGCTCCGGTTTTTGCGAGCCGTGACGTATACATGCCCGGTCCGCATCCGAGATCCAGCACGGAACTTCTCGCACTAATGCCGAACTCATTGATAATCCACTCGGCGGACCGGTCCAGAAACGCATGGTTTCGCGACGCCAGATCGGATGCCGGATTCAGATGTTCCTGCAGGAGAAACTGTGACACATGGGGATCATTCCAGAATTCCACTGTGGTATACTGTGCATAGGGTTCGGGTCTGCAGAGCAGCGAATCAAGATCGGTAAAGGTTATTGTATTCATGGTAAACCTCCGGGTTCCTATTGAGCAATCAAGAGTGTAACATAGGATCCGTACAGCAGTAGAAAGATAAAACCTTCAACTCTTTCAATTTTCCGACCCTTCCCGGTGAACACAAACATGAACAGAAGAAGGCTTCCCAAAATGTTCATTAGCATGTCAATGGCGGCAAAGGTGCCAACGGAAACGGGCGTGATAACAGCTGATACACCGAGAATGAAGAAAATGTTGAATATGTTTGAACCGACCACATTGCCTATGGCAATATCGACGTTTTTCTTTTTTGCTGCAACTACCGATGTGGCGAGTTCGGGTAGCGACGTACCGATTGAAACAATGGTCAACGCGATAACCCTCTCTGATATACCGAGTCGGGAGGCGAAGCGTACTGCGTTGTATACAATGAATCGTCCCCCCAGAACAAGCAACGCCAGACCGCCCAGTATAAATAATACTGTTTGGTACAGTGGTAGTTGTCTCACGGTAATTTCTTCGCCGCTTCCTCCGGACTTGCTTACATGAAAATTGTATGCCAGGAAGATCATGAAAAAGAAGAGGAGGACGAGACCATCCGTACGGTCAATCATGGATACTGTGGTATCGTTTATTAGTACATCATTTGCTATAACCAGCAAAACTACGGCGGAAAGAAAACTGAGGGGTATTTCGATCCATGTGGTCCCTGACTTCACTGAGAGAGGGAAGAGCACTGCGGTAAAACCGAGAATGGCGAAAATGTTGAAGATGTTGCTGCCGGTAATGTTGCCAAGGGTTATGTCTGAACTGCCGGAGAGTGAGGCGAACACGTTCACTATCAGTTCGGGTGCCGACGTGCCAAAGGCAACTATGGTAAGCCCGATCACGATATCCGGGATGTTGTATTTCTTTGCGAGCGCGGAAGCGCCGTCAACCAGAAGGGTCGCTCCATATAAAAGCGGTACGAATCCTGCAAGCAGCAAGAGCAGATTAATCATGGTATCACCCTACCGTAACGGTATCGCCCATAACCGTTATGACCTGTTTGTTGTTGATCGGGCGCAAATCAATCTTTGAGTCGTAAAGGCAGATGGTTGTCTCTACCGCTTTCTTGAACGGAAAGTTTCCGTGATGGGGAAGGGGATAAAAATCGACCAGACCCAAGGCCGAGCAGTCTTGCAGCGTTTCAGCCTTTGCGCGGTCATCCAGCAACCGGACGTATTCAATGTCGGGTGAAGCAATAACAGAACCTGCGGATTCACCGATATACGGCTTTCCCGCGGCAACCTGCTCAAGGATAAGTCGATCAGCGCCGGACCGCTTCAGTTCCTGGAGGAGATAAAACGTGTTTCCGCCGGAAACATAGATATACGCATTGTCCCGCAGTTTTATTTCAATTTCCTCCCGGGACGCACGTGATACATCGAGATCGTCAACAAGTATTCCGAGCTTCTTGAACGCTTTTCTCGCAGAGGCAACAAAGAAGTCCATCTTCTCTACATTGCAGGCAGTCGGAATGAAGGTTACCGTTTTGCCGGAATAGTCTTCGTCAAGAAAACCGGGAAGTCTTTTGGCAACAGCGGAAAAATATGAAGCCAGGAATAGTCGTTTCATGCAGTGTGTCTCCTGTGGTTATAACTCGAGAATATAATCCCGTGACAATTGAGTAAAGCCTTTTTTCTCATAGAGTGCAATGGCACCGGCGTTGAATGAATATACATTCAGCATGATGTCGGAGTACTTCCGTTCCCTGCATTCGGTAATGATGCGGTCAAGCAATTGTGACCCCAGCCCGGAGCCCTGACGGTCTTTTCGCACGACGATATTGTCAAGAAAAAAGAAGGTACGCTTCTTGTGGATGGGCAGAACCCCTTTTTGTTCTTCATACCCATAGGCAAATCCAAGCACTTCGCCGGCATTTTCACTCACGATGAACAAACCTTCCGGATTATTAATGAGTTTCCGATAGTACTCGATTGACCGGAAGGGAGTATCCGTCTTGTTATATATTGACGGAAGATTTTCCGCGTGAAAGGTGTCGCTCTCCCAAAAGAGTCTGGAAATGGCAGGAAAGTCCCGCTCCTCGGCGTTTCGTATATTCATGGTGCAGTCCTTTTGCTAAGCCAGCTCGACAAGTTCGCTCAATGCGCCAATCTGATGCGTCGGCACAATATCGCCCGTGTTTATCACATTGCCCGGGTTGAACCAGCAGGTATCTATGCCGAAATTGTTGCCGCCGCGGATATCCGAAGTGAGAGAGTCGCCGACCATCAGTACCGATTTCTTGTCATCATGCCCGGCTTTGCGAAGCGCGTGTTCGAATATCCGCGGGTCGGGTTTGTTCACGCCGACTTCTTCCGAGACGACTATGTCCTGTATGTAGGGGTGCAACGGGGATCCTTGAATGCGCGGCAGCTGCACGTCCCGGATTCCGTTGGTCACAACAACCAAGGTATGGTTCACGCTCAAACGGGCGCAAAGTTCTTCCGCACCGGTGATGAGAAAACTCCCTTGCGCCAACAGTCCGAGATACCGCTCGCTGAAACCGTGAACATCATAGTTGAGATCATGCGCCGCGAAAAGGCGTGAAAACCGTTCGGTTCGCAATTCATTTTTTGTTATCGTTCCGTTCTCAAGATCCTTCCAGAGTCGTCCGTTTATGTGACGGTACGTCGCAAGAACCTCGTCAAACTTTCCGGTGTGACCAAAGTGAGTCAACGCCGTTTCCAGCGCAAACCGTTCGGCGCGATCGTAATCAAAAAGAGTATCGTCTGCATCAAGAAGGATCAGTGAATAGTTCATGCTACCAGCCCTCTGATTCGCGTTTTTTTCTGTCCCGTAATCCGGTATGTACTACATGGATAGTGAGAAGAATCACGACAACAAGCAGGGTTATCGGTATCCAGATAGTTTGTGAAGTAACAAAGATAACTGTTGGGCCATCCGCTCCGCCGATGACCTCGCCGGGACCCGGTTCTTCACCGTGTGCTGACAGTATGTATTTCAAAACTGGTACAAGGTACAAAAAGAGCATGACGGAAGTAAGAAAAAGCAGTAAAGCAGGTATGATTTTTTTCATGGTAGCACAATTTCCTTTTGAACCATACTGTATCCTACTTCAGCGAGTCGCTCAACGACGCGCTCATGGATGCGGGAAATGCAACGATGAGAATTCGTTTTATCGCCAGCGTATCATCGATCCCCCAGGGGCATCGCTGTATAATTGTAAGCAACGTACCTACTACAACAAGGGAAAAAAAATAGATTGCACAAACTCGTTTGCAATATTCGATGATATTACCCTTGAGCATGAACCGGTAAAAATTGAGATATACAAACAGTCCGATGAAAATTACGGAAAGTCCACTCAAGAGTAATACGTTAAAAAGCGGGAGTTCTTTCCCGAGGTTCCAGGTTTCTTCCGTGAACGCGACCGGCACCGCCAGTATCGACGCTCCCACGATAACCTGCATCAGGTCGCGTGGCCGGAATTCGATCATGACCGGTTTGAGGAAGTGGCTCAGCACCTTGCCGGTTGCGTCGGTTATGGGGATCACCCGGTGCAGGTATCCTCCGATTCTCCGGATCGAAATTTTCTCATTCGGTATCGGCTCGTCTTCTCGCATGCTCATGGTCAACCCTCCTGCTAATGATATTCAAGACTGAGGCACAACGCGGGATGGCGCGCGCCCGGGCCATGCTCACAGCCGTTCGAAGCGGTCGCAACGCGGGGCGAAAGATCAGGAAACTCAATCTGCGGCAAGCCACTCTTCTCTGGTAATTCCATAGAGCAACCGGTTTTTCTTTTTGACTCGCGTATTGAAATTTTGAAGTTCTTTTTCGCTTCTCTCCTTGTTTCAATCTTTGTACTCTTCATGAACCTCATTGCGTGTTCATCAGTTGTAAGTTCGTACAAGTCATGCAGGTCGCCCGGAATATTGTCACGTACTATGAGTCTTTCAGTTTCCAGTGTTACCATGTTCAATCTTGTTCCTTTAATTATTCTTGCATTTACCTGTTTGTGATTCGTGTCTTGTTGAATCCTACCGGTTCTGACCGGAAACATTCACTATACCGTATGCATAGCAATCATGCCATATCGGGTTTCCTTGCGAATCAGTTTTGAAGAATCCTTTTTGTCTGAAAAATCCCTCACGCTCCATGCCGATTTTTTCTAGAACTTTCCAGGATGAAATATTGGCCGGATTGCAAAAAGCAACAATTTTGTGTGCATGTAATTCCCTGAAAGCAAAATCAATCAATGCCGATGATGCTTCGGTGCAATAGCCTTGATTGTGATAATCGGGATTGAATATATAGCCAAGTTCCCATGTCATGAACTTCTCAGGTTCACAAAGATGAAAATAGAGATGCCCAATCATGTGATTGCTGTTTTTATGAACAACCGCAAGAAAATCATTTCCATTTGATCGATCCACTGTCAGCTTTCTTGCTTCTTCGCGAGTAACAGGACTTCCGGGTTCGAACTCATATGTTTCCGGAAGGGACAAATATTCGTACAGATTCTCCCAGTCCGATTCTACATGATTCCTGATTATCAGGTTATTTGTTTGTATTTGTGTCATGAATTATCCTGTTGCAAATAATGGTAGTTATTGGAGAAAAAGTGATAGTCCGGCATATTGAATCAAGTTTCAAAATACTTGAATAACCTGGACCCTAGTAAATCCGCGGAATGATTCGGGACGGGACGCGTTCGCAGTATTCGTCCCACAGATCGCCGTACTTGTCCTTGCAGCGTTTGTCGTCGTCTCGTTCACGGGTAGAGAGCAACAGCACATAGTAGAGCGGATAGAGCCAGGCCCACACTATTTCCGGGTAGCCAAGCGCAAGCGTTATCCCCGTTGCCATGAGCACTTCGCCCAGATAGTTTACGTGACGTGAAATCCCCCAGAATCCGTTGCAGAGTAATGCAGAGTTCCCGTTGGAAAGAACTTCGGGTTTCCAGATCCCGAGGAATGCCTGATCGGGACGGGTTTTGAAAAAGAACTTTTGCATGTTTGCGCCCCGGGCAAAGATCCATCCGGAGAAAAACACGACACACGCGACAAGTAATTGCGGTGTCGTGATGCCGGGATCGGGACGATGGGCAACGGCAAGAATACCGATGCTGTAAAAGAAAGGATAAAAGGTCAGGCATCCCCAGACGAGTTTGAATCCGACCCGCTCTGCAAAGAGGTCGTAGGTGTACAGATGAACTTCTTCAAACGTCATGTAGTCAAAGAGAAACCAGAAAAAAAGAACGGTATACACCAGGATGCCCGGAGAATGCACCGGCTGAAAGATGTGTACATGATACGCGGCGGCAGAGAGGATGTTCAGGGCGAGAAGGGTGGCGCCCAGGAGGTAGAGAACCATCTTGGCGTCGGCACGGCCACCGAAGAATTGAACATTTTTCAGGCGGCCAAGAAAGAAGTCCGCCAGAAAGTGTTTGTGTACCGGCGGCTTTTTGTACACAATGGCAAAACTGGCTATCAGCCCCAGCGTACACGCTCCGGCAAAAGAAGCCCACCGTTGGTGATAGAGCCATTCGAAAGGCACAATGTCCGTTGCGCCAAGAGCCGCCCAGACCATTACCGTAACCAGCATGACAATAAAACCGTTGATGCGGTACCCGAACTGCTTTCCATTCGTTTCGTTGACGACATAGCCCGTTACCCGTCTGGCGGGCAGCAGCAGATGCAGGGCCAGGATCCCTGCATAGATGATGACGGGTGCGAAAAATCCCGCGGCGTTGTCCCTGATGCCTGTCAGTAAAAAATCCATAGGTGTGAGCCTCCTTATCGGTGTGTGGTTTCCAGATTCTTTGTTGCTTTCGCCATGAGCCATGTGGCCATCCGGCGGGGAAGGAGTCTTCCCAATACGAACACCGCGATGCGGTTGATGCATCCCGGAATTACGAATGGCTTGCGTCCCAGCGCATTCAGTGCGGTTCGGGCAACCGCTTTCGCGCTGAGTGTTCCCGGGGCTTCTCCTGTTTTACCCTGCCGGGCATTTGCCAGTTGATATCCGGGGGTTCTGATGGCGCCCGCGCAACATACCGTTACGTCGATGCCGCGGGGTTTCAGTTCCCGGGCAAGGCTTTGCCCCAAAATGGTGTTGTAGGCTTTGCTCGCGCCGTACACCGCGACATTCGGCGCTCCCTGATTCCCGGCTATGGACGACATGAGCACTATGCCGCCAGTTCTCTTGCGCATTGTGGAAACGAGACCATGTACCAGCGTTACCGGGCCGCGGATGTTGACATCGATGGATTGGTTGAGCTGGGCAATGGGAAGAGACGCGAATTCACCGATCGCGGAAAATGCCGCGTTGTACACAAGCAGCCCGACATCCAGCGATTGCATGACTTGCAGGATATTTTTCAGCGTTTCAGGGTCGGCCAGGTCGCCGATAATTGTCGTAATTTCGATACCAAATTCCGCCGACAAGCGTGACGCGAGTTCCTTGAGCGGCTCCTCCCGGCGGGCAACCAGCACCAGATCAAAATGCTGTTTGGCGAGTTCTTCGCAAAACGCAGCGCCGAGACCTTCAGAAGCGCCGGCGACCAGAGCCCGGGGACCGTATTTCTGATGGAATAATTGCTTGTTTTTCATGCCGTTACTTCCTGGTAATGTCGGTCATTTCATCCTCAACTTCCTGAAGCCAGGCTTTTCGTTCGTTCTCTGAACTGTCGGCAATTATCCTGAACATTCTTCGGTGGTACCGGTTGATGCCGAGAAATCCGAATACGCACTTTCCCCATATCTTGTCGAGGGGATCACAGAAGTAGGTGTTTTCACGCTCTTCATCGGTATTTGATGTGTTGTACACAACTCCCAGTTTCCCCTTGAGCTTCTCGATTGGCAAACCGCCGCCGGAATCATTGTCCGGAAAATCGTAGGCGTGCGGAGGACGGATGACCCGGTCAATGTACCCCTTGAGAATCGCCGGCGGCTGGCCCCACCAGTTTGGATGGATGAATACCAGTATGTCGGATTCAACGAGTTCTTTGGCGTATTGATTGACCAGCGGATCATTTGACCTGTCCGATCCCAGTTCCTGTCTGGTCAGTACCGGATTGAATTGTTCCTCGTAGAGATCATGCGCGTATACGTGTACACCGTTTTTCTCACACGTTTTTTGTACGGTATGGAATATCGCATGATTGAAACTTTTCGGGTACGGATGCGCGAGCAGTATGGATGCGGTCATTATGATCCTCCGTTATAGTATAATGTATCAAGAAGGGTAATTCCTGCTGTTGTCCTGAAAATATTCTTCTTGATGGAATCTATTGATTCCTTGTGTAACCTGTCTTCAAAAATATTAACCAGGAAGTCTGCTTCAATCAGAATCTGATAATCGATACCATTGATGTTGGTATAGGTATGGTGATTGCCAATCAAATAGAGAATGCGGTCCTTTACAGATTTTTCCATGGTGAGATCTTCCATGAGTTTTTCAGCAACAGGTGGTCCTTCACGTTCCTGATAGTTCCCGGCGCTGGAATGATACTTTTCTTCGGCATTGCGAATACCGATATCATGGAGAATCGCCGCCATGGACAATGTGAATACAAGGTTTTCCGAACATTGTTCGTTACGTGCGATATTCTGAGCAAAAGCAAAAACCTTGACCGAATGCTGTATCCTCATCGGGTCTCCGGCGTTATACACAATCATTCTGTTGAGCATGGTATTGATCATGTGTTGTCCTCGGAACCTGTTCCGGGTTCTTGTCATTGTGTGTAGTGATCCCACACAGCCTTTGCGATCTCCGCAATGATCTTCTCGGTTTCAGCGGGGGTCTCGCGGGAGTCTGCGACAAATACACTCAGATACAGCACGTTCCCGTCTGGAAGTATCAGCACACCAACGTCGTTGACGGCGGCGATGACCCCGTCAGTTATTCCGGAGGTTCCCGTTTTGTGCGCGACGATGGCGGTTTTTGGCAAGAGTCCTTTAATGCGTGTTCCGCCAGTCGTGGCTTCCTGTAATGTCTTCCATATCCATTCATGGCTTTCACGGGAGAGGAGTGCCCCGGTATTGGTATATGCCGCGCTCAAGAGTTTGTTCATGGCTCCCGGTGATGAAGAGTTCAGGTATTGCTTGTCCGGATCATCATGCATTTCCTGCTCGGTTGCCCCGATAGAAATACCCGTGAAGCCATGGGTGTCCAGAAATTTCTGGACAGACATTGTTCCTCCGATCAAGCGCAAGAGGATGTCGCAGCCGATATTGTCGCTGTCGGCTACGGTATATTTCATTATTTGTTCGATCGTTAAAACCGTTCCGTCCGGATAGGCAGCTTTGATGGGACTCCAGGTGTCGGGTTCGAGGTCTTCTGATGTTATAGTCACTCTTTGTTTCAGTGAAAGATTTCCCTTGTCTATTTCAGAGAGTACCGCAAGCGCAATGGGAAATTTCATGACGCTGTGCATGGGAAACTGACTGGTGCCGTTTAATGCTACCGTGTCCCGTTTGGCCGGATCGTAGAGTGCGACTCCGGTACGGGCATTGCTTTTTGCCGTGATCGATTCAATTTGTTCACGCAGAGCATCATTTTGTGCATACAGTTGCATAATGGCAACGACCAGTCCGATCAGTATCAGTGCTCTTTTTGAAGTGTTCATGTAGTAGTGCTCCTCTTGTCGATTCAGGTGTTCTGTCAAGTTTCATACGATTCTTTTATTTTCACATACCGCACTGTCATTTTTTCAATCTCTTTCATTTTTGCAAGCGCATCAGCGTACCAGGGACTGTTTTCATGTTCGTTGACGATGTGTGTAAAACTGGTATAGGCCATGGCCATTTCCCTGATCAGGTTTTGAATGATATCTGGTGTATCCGAACGAGTGTGACTTGCGCCGGTAAGGGATTTCAGGTTCATCGAAAAAGACTTCCATCTGGAAGGGTGGATGGTCTGAAATCGCTGTATTCCATCCTTGTAGATTGCATATGCGTTGTCGTCAGGCTTTTGCTTTACGGTGTATACCGGTTCACTTGTTAGCTGGCTTTTGAGATTCGAATAGGCCAGATTCAGGCGAATCATCGCAAGGTGACTCGTCAAATTGTCTTCATTTCTGTCTGGATGGAAACACTTTGATTTGTCACGGTACGCTTTTTTCAATTCTTCCATCGAGAAAGGTTCATCTATTCCCAGTACTTGAAGGTCTGTCATGTGCATTCCTGCAGATTTTTTGCAAGATATATCATGTCGACAAGTTGAATACCTTCTTCGAACATGGCGTGGTCATAATTATCGGTAAAAAAGTTTTTGATCCGATGGGATTGCCTGAACCCGCAGCTTTCATAAAATGACAGGATTGATGGTGTTTCACCGGTTCCAACCAGCATTGTTTTATACTCGTTGCGGTACTGGTCGCAGATGTATTGTATGAGTGTTCTTGCATATCCCATGCCCCGGTATTGCTCGTATGTAGCGATGTTTTTCAGTTCGCACACATCGTTGTCGATGGGTAGTACAACACAGATGCTTTTCAAATCTCCATCACGGAGCGCAAACAAGTCGCCGTCGGGTAGATACCGGTCGATCATGTCTTCCTGCTCGTCGGCAACCAGCAGCAAGTCGAGAAACTGCTTTTTATTTTCGGTTATCTTTTGTATTGTGATCATGTTTCTTGTACGTCACTTCGTTCGGGATGCGGCTTCCCGGTTTTGCTCATCTACGATCCTCTTCCAGCTATGGAGCAGATCCTCCCACATACGTTTGTCGTGCCTCTGGATACTGTCGACTATTTTTTTCAGTATTCTTTTTTCTGCCGCGAGTTTAGTAGTCACAAGCCCGATGATGAATGAAACCACAAAACCGATAATGATTGCAAGGATCAGTTTCAATACAAACGAAGACATGAACAATCCCAGCGCTGTCCAGGAAAGAAATATGCAGGGAATATAGGTGATAAGCCCAATCAGTCCTGCTTTTGCCGGATGTTTGAAGTCGGGAGGATTGCCGTAGTCGGGTTCAATCAGTTCCTGCAGGTTGGTGTAGGGAAGGTTGTGCTCCAGGGATTTTCTGACAAGGCGCAAGCAGAGCCGTACGCGCCAGGCCCGGTGTATGGCGTATATAAGGCCCCATGTAATGGTGCAAGAAAATACGATGGTCACGAAGATACCGTATTCCAGTGTTCGTGCAGCCAAAACGCTTCCGACAAACAGGACGCAACAAGAAATAATCCATATCATATCAACCTCCGTTCACTGTGATCAGATGGTATCATGTATTGTGTTATGGTCGAATTCTGTGGTTGCTATCATTTTCTGCTGAAAAGCAGCGTGTCAAGCTTTATACCAATGTTGTGGATTCCCCGTATTTCCTGGGTCATTACATGGGGGCTCTTCACGGTCTTGATAACGGGAATGATTGTTGGTTGCATATCCATTTTTTCCTCACTTTCCTATGCAGAAAAATTCATCATCAGGAAAGAATATGCTGCGTTTCCTTATTGCACACATACTCATACATACCTGCCTGTCCGCCGGGTGTGGCCAATGCGTGGAGGGGAGAGTCAAAAAAGCCGACAAGGGTAAAGCCCTGCTTTTCGTAGTAGCTGCTTGCTCCGTGTGTGTTGGTTTCTACCCGTATCCGGTCAACACTACTTGATATGCACGCGTCCCTGAACCGTTCCCATAATTGTGTTCCGACTTTCTTGCCCTGGAATTCTTTTGATACCACAAAGAGGCAGATTTCACTTGCCTTTCCCGGTTCTATCGTATTCCGGTTCTTGTTGTGATCGGTAATGGCTTGCACGAATCGTTGAAGCTCGATCTTGTCCATCTTCTTGAAGTTGAATGAAACGAGTGCTTCCAGTGCCAGTTTTATTTTTCCGCGGGGTTTTCGTTTTGACAGAAGA
>Ga0208197_1003051_pt1 | contig 13892 bp, 13 predicted proteins | sample AD_JPNNA4_MetaG_FD_184444 | JGI IMG/M metagenome (GOLD analysis project Ga0208197, IMG submission 184444) | Active sludge microbial communities of municipal wastewater-treating anaerobic digesters from Japan - AD_JPNNA4_MetaG (SPAdes) (version 2) | ecosystem: Engineered > Bioreactor > Anaerobic...
TCAGAAGATATGGAGAAACTGTAATGCCCTAAGCCTTCATTGAGGCGGGACGCCCTTAGTTTCTCCAATATCAAGATACTGAAAACTACTTTGCGTAGCCAGTATACTATATAACGGATGCCCGCCCCTTAAGTTTGTTGGCCGTTTCACTTAACTACATATATACGCATTGCGTATATCATTCCATATTCAAGTAATATACGCAATTCAAATATAGTCAAAAGGTCTGATTCTTTTCTTCAAATCCCTTCCCTCAGCCCTCTCACATTCATCAGCAATTTTCACCGTCGAACCGAAAAAAATTACAGCTCCATGACCATTATAATCTTTATGAGTAATGTTTCCGAAAAAGTCAAATCCAAAATAAAAAACCCCGCCGTAGAAAAAGATGAATAAAAGAACCGCTAAACATCTTTCGAAAACGAATATGCCATTAGACTGCTCACCGCACGCAGCGAAGCAAGCACGAAAAGTTGCCCGAAGGAGTGCGCAAAAAACCATTGTTATGCAAAATTACAATAATCAATGGTAATACTCATATTTATCATTATTATAATTAGTTGCTTTAAACTTCTCAACTTTTGAATTCCATTCCAAAACATAATGCTGATACTTTATGTTGTAAAAAAATTCATCAATTTCCTTATCATATAAATGTCTTAATTTATCAAATTCCGAAATGAATCCAAAATTTATACTGACATGAATTGAAGTTCCTTGTCTTGGTATATCATAAACGGAATATTTTTCAATTAGTTCTTCGAGTGAAAGATTATTTGCATCAAGAATAGTTGCAATTTTCTTTATATCATAATTTTCATTAAACAATACTTTGTAATCAATTTTAGGGATTGCACTTAATGATACATCCGAATATTTATCATCATCCATTTTATAAAAAGTAAATGAATTATTTCCATCCATATAATGAAAGTGTGCTAAAAATGGTTCATTTTTCTCACTATAAAACAACCCGACTTGAACATGCTTGCTAGCACTAAACCCCGGATAACCATAAAAATGAATATATTCTTTTTTCATTTCAACTGTTGCCTTTCTTATTGTATTTTCATATTCTGATTTCAAGTACCATTCTCCGTATTGTTCTATAAGCGTATGCTTGCCATATGAATTAGGCATTGAATTAAAATAATCAGTTATATCTTTTGTTTTTTTTGATTGATCTGGTTGATCTGATTGTTTGCAAACAGTGATAAATAATATAAGAATTGAAAGTAATCCATAAATTTTCTTCATTTTGACAACCTAAGTTAATTAAAATTGAGCTTAACGAAATACATCCAAAATGCGCAAAACAAACCGATTTAATCCAATCCATGAAACCCGTTCAATTACAAATCCCTTCCTTCAACTCTCTCATGCCTCAGTAATTTTCACCGTCGAACCGAAAAAAATCACAGTCCCATGACCATTAAAATCTTTATGAGTAATCTTTCCGAAAAAGTCAAATCCAAAATAAGCAACCACACCGAAGAAAAAGAAAAATGAAAGCAAAAACACCAAAATCGTCCGATGCAGTCGGACACAACTCGGGCGACCGCAGCATCCGGCGAAAAGCCGGTGCGAGGAATTCGCCCGACAAAGAGCGGGCGGGGATTTCACTGTCCAACGCTAATGGACATCGTGTCCGCGTTGGATTTGCGTCATCCTGACGCTCAGGGAAGGGCTGGCCGTGTGCTCACGATGAGCACGAGCGAGGCGGCAACACGATGTTGAAAGCCGCCGAGGAAGAAGCCCGGTCCCTTTTGATCTTATCGTATGAGACCATACGAAACCGGATTACAAAGGCGCCAGCCTTTGGCAACAAGTCCGGTGACCGGACAAACCGGATTTAAAAGGTGCGGAGCACCTTTTCTGTTTTGCATGACACAATGCGAATTTGGATTCAAAAGGAGTGAAGCTCCTATTGAGCCCTTTCGGCTATAGAAAATATTTTTATTGATAAAATACCCGTTTCCATTTCTGATGTTTTGTCAGGACGTTTGAGTCCGGAAGGAGAATAAAATGAGAAGTGACTTGATGAAAAAAGGCCGCGAGAAAGCGCCTCACCGTTCGCTATTCAAAGCTGCGGGACTTTCAGATGAAGAACTGGCACGTCCGATTATCGGAATCGTAAATTCAGCCAATGAGATTATTCCGGGGCACATCCACCTCAACAATATATCCGAAGCCGTAAAAAAAGGAGTCCTTTCAAACGGCGGAACTCCGCTTGAATTTTCAGTAATAGGCGTCTGCGACGGAATCGCGATGAACCATAAAGGAATGAAATATTCACTCGGCTCGAGAGAACTCATTGCAGACTCAATAGAAATTATGGCGACAGCTCACCCTTTCGACGGGCTTGTATTCATTCCGAACTGCGATAAAATCGTTCCTGCGATGATAATCGCCGCTCTCAGAATGAACATCCCTTCAATAGTAATCAGCGGCGGACCGATGCTTCCCGGCCGTCACAAAGGAAAAGATATTTCGCTTACACAGATGTTTGAAGGCGTCGGAAAAGTCGCGATCGGTCAGATGACTGACGATGAGCTTTATGAAATGGAATGCAAGGCATGTCCGGGCGCCGGTTCGTGCTCGGGTCTTTTTACGGCAAATTCGATGAACTGCCTGAGCGAGGTTCTCGGAATCGCGCTTCCTTTCAACGGAACAATTCCGTCGGTAAGCTCCGACCGCATACGACTCGCGAAGCTCGCGGGCAAACAGATAATGACTCTAGTTGAAAAAGACATCAAGCCGAAAGACATCATTACAAAGGATGCCATTTATAACGCGCTCGCGGTGGATATGGCAATCGGAGGCTCATCAAATACGGCACTTCATATTCCGGCAATTGCGCATTATGCAGGAATAAACCTGACGCTCAAAGATATCAATCCTGTGGCGGCAAAGGTTCCTCATCTCTGTACGCTTTCTCCGGGAGGCCCGCATCATATAATCGATCTTCACGATGCCGGAGGAATCCCTGCTGTAATAAATGAACTCGTTAAAAACGGAATGATGAACAATGACGCTCTCACAGTAACAGGAAAGAGCATTTCCGAAAACTGCGCAAAAAGCGAAATTCTAAATAAAGACGTTATCCGCCCTGTTTCGGCTCCTGTTCACGCCGACGGCGGACTCGCGGTTCTGACAGGAAACATAGCCCCCGACGGAGCGATTGTAAAGAAAGGAGCAGTTGCTCCTGAAATGCTCAAACACTCGGGACCTGCAAAAGTTTTCGCAAGCGAAGAGGAAGCGGTCGAAGCGATCTTCGGCGGAAAAATAGTAAAAGGCGATGTAGTCGTAATAAGATATGAAGGTCCGCGCGGAGGCCCCGGCATGAGAGAGATGCTCACACCGACTTCGGTAATCGCCGGAATGGGACTCGATAAGGACGTAGCATTGATCACTGACGGAAGATTTTCCGGAGCTACAAGAGGCGCGAGCATCGGACATGTTTCGCCTGAAGCTGCGGCAAAAGGTCCGATTGCAGCCATTCAAAACGGCGACATCATCGAAATTGATATCGACGCGTGCAGTCTGAATGTCAAGCTTTCGGACGAAGAGATCAAAAAACGCCTTTCCGAACTCGGCGAATTCAAACCGAAAATCACAGAAGGATACATGAAGCGCTATGCGATGCTTGTATCAAGCGCGGATAAAGGCGCTGTCTTCGACATATAAATCTTTTTTGATTGCTATATTTGCAATTATATTGCTTTTAATACCTTAGAAATTATACTTTTAAGGTATTAAAAGTGAAAAAAAGAATTTTAATTATAGCCCTGCTCATTTATTCATCAACAGCGTTTGCAGAAACAAAACTCTTTTTGACAGGAAGCGCAAATACCGGATACGCACACAATCCTGATTTGGAAAAAACCTTAGATTAAAGTGAAGATAGCTATAATCAACCTTTGTTTAACGTAATCAAAACCCAAAGAAAAGATTCTAAAACTCAATACGGTTATTCTTTTGAACCCCGCTTATTTTTTGACAACATCGGGCTTGGTCTATTTATCGGAAGACAATTTCTTTCAAAAGCTAAACTCTCAGCCCATAGTCCAACAAATGGTTTTTTCAATGAAAGCTATGAAACAAAGTCTGATGTATTCGGAATTAATATATATTTCAAATTCAGACCATTCCGCAATAAGCGCTACTGGGTCATACTTGGTGCGGGCGGAACATGTTACAGAGCCCAACTGGATGCATCCACATACCACAAAAATATTTCCGGAGATGTTTATCTTTATCATGATTCAATTAAAGATGAAAGTATCGGCTTTCAGGTGAAAGGAGAAATCAATTTCTCCATCAATCAAAGACACGACTCCTTATTTTTAGGAATCGAAGCAAAAAAGTCCAATAAAATATCTATTAAAGATTCATATAATGGCACAAATGAAGAAGTATTAAAACTTTATTTTACAGGCATCACGGCTTACGCGGGTCTTTCATTTAATATTTTTTAACTGATTATAAAAGTTTTAAATCAATTTTGTTGACTCAATACAAAATTTAATTATATTTATACTAAATCAAACAATATTCACAAGAGTTTAACAATGAAGACAAACACATTAAATGAAAATATTTTCGATCTTATTGCAAATCAATGGGGTCTTCTCGCTTCAGGCGACGAAAAAAACCATAACTGCATGACATTCTCATGGGGCGGAATGGGACATCTCTGGAGCAAGGACATAGTCTACATTTATGTCAGACCTCAAAGATTCACATATGAATTTATCGAAGCCAATCCGTATTTCAGCATTAATTTTTTCGACGAAAAGTATAAGGATATATTGAAAATCTGCGGAACAAAATCCGGACGCGAAATAGATAAAAAGAATCTTGATCTGACTCCCCTTACCGAGAACGGATGCGTTTATTATAAAGAAGCAAAAATATCTGCAGTATGCCGGAATATCTATTATCAGGATATCAACCCTTCGAACTTTCTCGATGCTGAAATAGATAAAAACTATACCGACGGGGACTATCACCGCATGTATATCGGCGAGATAGTCTCAATGAAACATCAGGTTTAAACCAGACTACGGAGTAACAATCACATTGCAGAGAATGACTATCTTCTGTCTCAGCATATCTTCAAAAATTATCCAGACTTTGTGAGTTCCGACCGAACTCACTCTCAGCATGTGATTGGGATCCGGTACAGTTGCATCAGGGCCGTAAAGAGTCGCAACGAGTGACTTGTTTGTTCCCGTTGGTGTTTCTAGTCCGAATACCTTATCTTTATCGCCAATCGAAATATTTTGAGGATTTGATTCAGAGTCTTTTTCAACAAATAGAAATGATCCCGTGCAGTCCGAAGTCAAAGTCAGCGGGCATGAACCGTTGCTAGCCAGAGTGATAGTATCACCGTCTGATATCAGACTTCCGCCTTTTTCCGCTTTAATGTTAGCCTTAGGTTTCCCCTTGCCTATATAAATCACTTCGACAGCTTCATTATTTCTTCTTGTGGGATCGGATACAGTCAGCTTCACAGTAACAAGTTCGCCGGATTTCATCTTTCCGGTTACAAATACAACCTCAACTTCTTCATTCGATTCTTTTTGCCCGGAAAAGCTTCCTTGATCGGAAGTGAAGGTATAAGTAAGTCCTTCATTTTCCGGATCATAAGCACTGGCTTTTACGATAAAAGGAATATCCGGGATGAGATTATCCTCATAATTTATCAAATTGGAATCAGAAGGTTCAAAACTAATACTGGTAATTACCGGCGATTCGTTGGGGACAAAATTCTGAGCATCATCCAGAACTTCCCCGCCGCAAGCACAAAGATAAAGTAAAATAATGAAACAAAATTTATTGATATGATTCAAGAAAATCTCCTTATCAAACAAGCCTTATATCCAGCCAAAAGTCTTATTAACTCCGCAATAAGTAGTGTCATTTCCAATTAAAAATCTACATAAAAAATGTAAAAAAACACTTTACCATAAAAAAAATAGTCCGAATGTAAAGAATATTTTATTGCAAAAATATGCCTTTCTTTTTTCATTTCCCTTTCTAAAAAACGAGGTAAAATATGAAATTCAACGATCTCTTAAAACACAACCGGGCGGCCGTACTTGACGGAGGAATGGGATCGTTGCTGATGCAGAGAATCCCTTCATACAAAGGCTGTTTCGAGCTTTTAAATGCCGAAAACGGCGACATTGTAACAGAGATACACAATCTTTATGTTTCTGCCGGTGCAGATATAATCGAAACAAACTCTTTCGGCGGAAGCAAACTTAAACTTGCTGAATATTCACTTTCGGACAGATGCCGCGATCTCAATAGAAAAGCTGCCGAATGCGCTAGAAATGCTGCAAAAGACAAAGCTCTTGTTGCAGGCTCTGTGGGACCCGCAGGCGGACTGATTGAACCCGTCGGAAAACTCACTTTTGATGAAGTCTATGAATCGTTTGCTGAACAGATCATCGGTCTTGCTGAAGGCGGAGCTGATTTAATCGCAATTGAAACGATGAATGACATCAACGAAGCAAGAATAGCGCTTATGGCCGCTAAAGAAAACTGCTCTCTTCCGGTAATTACAAGCGTAACTTTTAAAGAAGATGGAAAAACTCACGGCGGCACAGACATTATAACCGCCTTCGCAACACTTGCCCAGTACGGAGCTGACGCGGTCGGAGCGAATTGCGGACTTGGACCGGATATAATATATTCGATTCTATCAGATAATTTTTCAACGATCAATAAACTCGGAGTTCCCGTCGCAGTATGGGCGAACGCAGGACTGCCGATTGTAGTGGAAGGTAAAACAACATATCCGATGACTCCCGATAAATTCGGAGAATTAGCGTCCAAACTCGCCGAACTCGGAGTCAAAATTATCGGAGGATGCTGTGGAACAAATCCAGATCACATCAAAGCAGTAAAAGACTGTACAAGCTCCATTGAACAAAAGCCTTTTGAGTATAAAAAGAGTTTTCACTATGCAACCAGCAGATACTCGTCTCTCGACATTCAGTCTGCAGATTTCCTAAAAGTCGGAGAAAGACTGAATCCGACCGCAAGAAAAGCATTTGCAGCCGATCTCAAAACAAATTCGACTCAGTTTTTGCGTTCAGAAGCGAAAGCCCAGCAGGATGAAGGCGCTGATATTCTTGATATCAACGTAGGAACACCCGGCATTGATGAAATTGCTGCAATGAAAAATTCCGTAAATATTCTTACAACGCTGGTTAAAACTCCGCTGATGATTGATTCGGAAAACGGGGAAGTTTTAACATCAGCACTTAAAAATTATCCCGGAATTGCGCTGATAAATTCAATCAATGCCAGACAGGATAAATATAATGAAATAATACCAATCGTAAAACGCTTTCGTTCATTTATAGTAGGTCTATGCATTGATGAAACAGGAGTTCATAGAAATGCCGCCAAAAGAATAGAAATCGGCGACAAACTCATTCAAATGCTTATCAATGACGGAATAGATAAAGAACGCATAATCATTGATCCGCTAATGCTCGCTGAAAGTGCAGAGCCGGGATCTGCAGTAGAAACATTGAAAGTAATCGAACATTTCACAAAACAGGGAATTAAAACAAGTCTCGGCATAAGCAACATTTCTTTCGGCCTGCCCGAAAGAAAACACATTAACAATGCATTCATAAAGGAAGGTTTTAAGCGCGGACTGAAATTCGGCATAGTAAACACTAAAGCTTTCGAGATTTTCGACAACAATTCACTAGAAGAAAGTCTCGCTAAAGATTTCATTTATGGAAAAGATATAAATGCCGTAAAATATATTGAACATTTCAAATCATCCGCAACTGGTACAATTTCATCCATATCATCAAAATCTGAACTCGGTATTCTTGAACGGATTAAGATGCTTGTTATCGAAGGTGATTCTGATTCAATCTGTAAAGAAATCGAATCAGCTCTAAATGAATTTAAACCTGATACGATTATGGATGATGCATTGATCGCCGGGCTCAATGTTGTAGGAGATCTTTATGAGAAAGGTGAATATTTTCTTCCGCAGATGATATCTTCTGCTAATGCAATGAAACAGGGTTTTACTGTTTTGAAGCCTATAATGAAGCAGGAATCTTCGAAAGCTTCGAAATCCGTCGTAATCTGCACAGTCAAAGGCGATATCCACGATATCGGCAAAAATATCGTAGCAATGATGCTTGAGAATCATGGTTTTAACGTATATGACATGGGCAAGGATATCGACAATGAGCTTATATTAGAAAAAGCCGCCGAAGTCAAAGCGGACATTATATGCCTTAGTTCTCTTCTTACTACAACTATGCCGGAAATGAAAGCAATGTCTGAACTCATTTCTGTGAAAAAACTTCCCTACAAATTAATGGTTGGAGGAGCAGTCGTAACCGAGGACTATGCCAAATCGATCGGAGCTTTCTACAGCAAAGATGCTGTTGAAGCATCCCACGTAGCAAAAAAACTATGCATTTAACAGAATTAATCCTGATGTTTTGAAAATAATCATGCCGGTTTCGTTGTTATTAAAGGAGGCCGGCATGATTGAAACTACATTGAATATCTCACTGGAATCTTATAATAAAATAATTAAATTCTCATCTCTCAATAACATCCGAATAAAGAAGATAATCAACTACGTTCTTCAAGAGTGTTTAAAAAATCAGATTTTGCAGAAAAAAGATGCAAATCTATTCAAAGCTGTTCGATATCAAAAGAAAAAACACACTGACCAAGAATGGAAAATTTTCCATGCGAGCATTCCGGATTCATTATATGAGTCTTGCATGGATTACAGAAGACTTTACAAAGTTTCAGTATCTTCTGTTCTTGAATGGGGATTAGAATATTTTCTTGAGATCGTGATAGAAAATATTCTATGCAATGATAATTCAATATCTCGAACAGATAACTATCATATTGAATTTAACCTAAAAACTTTTTTTGATGTAAATTTCACAAAACTATCATATTATGGAACCATAATAATCAAAACAGGCTGAAAAAAACTATTCAGCCTGCGTCAATTCACTTAATTAAATCAGCAAACTAAGCAGTAGCAGCTGCAATCGCCGCACCTATACCCGAACCGTCTTTAGCAAGGATAGTTGAAACTTTACCTGATTTCTCCCGAAAAAGTTCATCCATCGCCATCTGAATATTTACATCGTAATTAGGAATTTTTTCATATAACGAACCGTCAATTGCAATTACATGCTTTCGTTCAACATTTTTATCTATATGATAAACAATACCGACAAATATTGCCGCTACAAGTCTGGCAGACCGGACAGAAACCATATCAACAATTTCTTTAACTGCAAAAAGCTGATCACGGTTCAATGAAGCCAGCCCGAGTTTATCTTTCATTACTTTTTCAGTTGCACCAAAATCAGCTGAGTCTGCGATTATGTTGTCAATATCTGCACCGTATATAACATCTTTTTTAACAATTTCCGAACTCTCAGGAAGAACACCATCTTTCATCATTTGCTCTAGAATTACTCTGATAATTTCACCAAGATAATATCCAGAAATCATTTTCTCGAGCTTCTGCAAACCAGGTCTTTCACTTACCGCATCAATTTTAGCATCAAATCTGGATTGAGGAACTTTGTTAAAATTTCCTGATTCAATATTTACTATCATCGGCTTTCCGGTTAACGGATGATTGGGTTCCAAATAACATGCATTGTGACCAGTTCCGCAGATTGCAGCCATATCAACATCGGTATTAGAATAAGCCGCAGCAAGCAATGTTCCGACAGTATCGTTTATTACAGCTTTAGGAGTAACATTCTCAATTTTTTTTCTTTTCAAAGAATCTTCCAAAATTTTTGAAACATCATGCCCCTCAACGCCGCTTGTTTTTATTTCTTTCGTCCAATAAATAAGCTCTGCGCTATTAATTCCATTTTGTTTGCACGGAAACGAAAAAGTATGTCCTAAAGAATTTTCCACACCTTTTATTGATATTTCACCAACATGCTCAGCTATGTAATCAAAAAGTTGTTCACCAGTTGCTTCTTTCGCAGTATAATTATATTTTCCATCCGGATCTACAAGCGGGAACTTGTTTTTTGCATTAACTGTTATTTTTCCGGAACCGTCAAGATCTGCCTGCAGTATTCTTACGTTAGTCCCGCCGAAATCAATTGCTACAACAGAACCTTTTTCTTTTCCTGTAGGTTTGCCGATATATGAAGGAAGCATTTTCAGAGAACTGGTTCGGCCTTCCAGACCCGCTCTCATTTCAGCGATAAAGTCATTTGATATCTTCTCCATATCAGAAACCGAGACAGAAAGCTCCCGTCTGATACCTTTCATATATTCATTTATTTCCATTGCCATCTCCAGTTATTTTTATTTTAAACAATTAAGGCGCAAACGTTATCTACAACGGTTCAACTGAAATAAAGCAATGAAATAATTCCACAACATTTTTGAAAAATCCGTCACATTTTCAAATAATTGCCGCTCAGCGGAACCAATAACTCTTATTACCGGTTAACACTTTCGTGCTGTTTCATTTTACTTATTTCTTTTATATCAATAAATGCTTGAAAAATAAAGGCAGTAAAAGAGTGTTGGTCTATGATTGGTTTTCTCAAGGGCATAGTGGTTCTGTTGAAGCCTTCCGAGGTTCTTATTGATGTCAAAGGAGTTGGTTATGCATTGACCATTCCCTTTTCAACATCGCAAAAACTTTCTGTTTCAGAGGAAGTTTTTATTCATGTTCACACTTACCACAGAGAAGATCAGCTTAAACTTTTCGGTTTTTTTAGTGAAAGCGAAAAGAAGATATTTGAAATACTATTAAAAGTCAACGGAATCGGACCGTCGATGGCAATTTCAATTTTATCGGGATTGGATATTGATAGATTTGCTGACGCAATAAACAACTCCAACATTGAAATTCTAACTAGAATACCCGGAATCGGCAAAGCTAAGGCTGAAAAAATTATATTTGAATTATCCCGTAAGAAAAATCTTTTTAAAGACCATATATCGGCTGAAATTATAACGGAAAAAAATGATGCCATCGAAGCTCTAATTTCTCTCGGTTATGATGAAAAAAATGTCAGCACTACAGTTTCCAAGTTGCTTGAAGATAATTCATCAGCTTCTACTGAAGAATTGATCAAAAAAGCTCTTGCGGTTTTCTCGGGTCACGGAGGAAGCAAATCTTAATATTTATTATGTAAATTTTATATTGAAATTTTACCGTTTTGTATTATCTTGAATACAAACTGTATAACTCAAATGCAATCATACAAAATCATTTCTATTATTTAGGAGGCAACATGAAAATAGAAATCACTATCCTAGGTCTTCTCACTGAGGGCAATCTTTACGGTTATGACATTAAGAAAAAAATCGTAGAAAGACTTGAAGACTACGTGGACATCAAGTTCGGATCTATCTACTATGCAATCAAGAAGGCTGTTGAAAACGGCTGGATCAAACGTATAGGTACTGAAAAAGACGGCGGAAATCCGGAAAGATACGTATACTCGATTCTGCCTGAAGGCAAAAAGCATTACAAGAAACTGGTTAAACAGTATTTCGACCGCAATTTGATGCATTTTGACATAGACATCGTTCTTATGTTCATATCTTCACTTAACGATGAACAGAGAAGTCTTTTTCTTGAAGACAGAAAAGAGCTTATCAAAGATAAACTCAATTCGATGAAAACTAAAATTGAAAAAGAAAGCAAAAACAAAGAATCTTCTCTTATGCACATGTATACTTACATTGAGAATCACCTGAAAGCCGAAATGAACTGGCTTAAAACTCTCGAATGAAAACAGCAAAACCGGCTTTAAATGCCGGTTTGCTTTTTTCATTTGACCTAATTTAAGAAATATTTATTTTATTACGCACTGCAAGCTCAAATGAAAAAACTTTGCAGATTCCGATGGTGAGGGTTTATGTCTTCCGATAAAAACAAAACAGCTTATTTTCTTCAGTCTATTCCCAAAATGATGATGAACTCTCAAATGAATGAGAACAATACAATTTCTCCGGACAATGTATATCAACCTGCTATCACAAATAATAGAGAGCTTCTTGCAGAACTCATGAGAGTGGGACATCTTCCAGGAAGTGATGTAGCGGGATATGAAAATATTTTGAAATTAGAAAAACTCGCAGACGAAGGAAAATCATGCATAATATTTTCCGAACATGTATCAAACATGGACGTACCCAGCATGTTTATCCGCTTTAAGGATCACCCCGAAAAACGCATGGAATCAGTTTTTGAAAAATTAATTTTTATAGCGGGAGTAAAATTAAACCAAAATCCAGTTGTAAAACTTTTTGCAGAAATGTTTACACGTGTTGTAATATTTCCTATCAGGGGACTTTCAAAAATTTCCGGTGAAGAATTTGATCTTGCTAAAAAGATCAATCTAAGAGCCACAAAACACATCATGGAATTAAAAAATAAAGGTAATATTTTCGTTCTATATCCTGCAGGCACTAGAAGACGCGATTGGGATGCTGATTCCATGAAGGGAATGAAAGAGACCATGGCATATCTCAGTATCTTTGATTATTTCTGCTGTTGCTCAATAAACGGCAACAACATGATACCACAGGAACACGAAGATATGACAAAAGAAGCCTATGAAGAAGATGTCATTATATTCAGCATCGGAGAAGTAACCAAAACATCCGACTTTGTGAAGGAAATCTCAGAAAAACATACCGAAGTAAAAGATAAAGATGAAATGCGCCAGTATCAGGTTGACGAAATCATGAACAGAATCGAAGCACTTCACACTCAGGGGAAATTAATCAGGGAAAAAGCCCTGCAGTCATAATCCGAACAGAAATGCCGCTTTTTTTGAAAATAATAGAATTAATGGAAGTATAAAAACAAAAAAAGCGGCTGTATTAAAAGCGAAAATGCGGCCTGACAACTCCGGACTGATATTGTAAAGAACAAGAGTAACAACAGAAAATACCGCGCAAGGCATAAAAGATTCAATCGCTATAACATAACCGGCATAACCATCAATCCCCAAAATTATAACAGCACCGATTATCACAATTGGAACAAGTATAAATTTGATTAGAAATTCCGATATATGTATGCGCTTTTCGGATCTGCTCTTTTTAAACTGAAAAACCATTCCAAGAGATAGAAAATAGCCAGCTACTAAAACACAAACCATTATATCAAGAAATGGAAAATCGAATTGCGGACGTCTGAACAATTGTCTGAATAATAATGCTAAAAGAAATCCAATGATTGGAAAATTATTTATTCTGAATATTCCGCGAAGAAACACTGACAAAGTTATTTTTTCACCGCGTTCCCGGACGTAACAAAGCGGGAATATAAGAAAATATATGAGGCAAGCTAAACCAAGAGAACAGAAATATGAATACGCCAATGCCTTTTCTCCAGCAGTTAAAAAACATATAAAACCTCCCATCGTAAATCCTGTATTAGACATGACGGAAGTCAGAACAAAGGAAAAAGAATCATCTCCTTTCAGTCTGAGTATTTTTACAAAGATCTTTCCGAAAACATAACCGCATAGAGCAATAAAAAAAGCTGCTGAAAAAATCCACAGTGCTGTTTTATCAACATCAATCCCCCATATGGAATAAAATACTATTACAGGTTCAAGAATTACAAGGTTAAACAGAATAATCTTTCGTCTAAATTCTGCGTAAGACTTAATCCTGCATCTGAAGAAATAACCTGCTATAAATGGAGCAATAGATACAGCTTGAAGAACGGCATACTTGGCAACAATATTCAAAAATCCTCTCATTTTAACATAATACTAAATTCACAAATCACTTTTATTCAACTATAACTTAATAATAGTTCCATCCTTTTTTAAAACGTCAATATCAGAAATATCAGCGTCAAA
>Ga0208197_1003055_pt1 | contig 13876 bp, 9 predicted proteins | sample AD_JPNNA4_MetaG_FD_184444 | JGI IMG/M metagenome (GOLD analysis project Ga0208197, IMG submission 184444) | Active sludge microbial communities of municipal wastewater-treating anaerobic digesters from Japan - AD_JPNNA4_MetaG (SPAdes) (version 2) | ecosystem: Engineered > Bioreactor > Anaerobic >...
CCGTACTCTTAATCACCGCATTCAAGTAAGAGAAGTCCATAGGCTTTTCCCCACCCTTGAAGGGATGCCAAAGATCGGGGTTTTGGTAACGCACCCATAAGAAAAACAGAAAGGCTGCCAGTCCAACTAACTCAATGATCAAATAGCGCTTCCAGTTTTGCGCCAGTTCCTGAGCGAGGTCATTACGTTTAAGCAAGCCGAGAATCAGCCCAGCAAGCATAATTACAACAAAGATACCTAAGAGCAGCTTTCGCGTGACGAAGACGCCGGCTGAGCCTAAAACAAAGGCAAAATATCCGAACAACAAAAGACCTAATAAACGCGAGAAAGCATACCCCTTATCTTCCAATCCGGGCAGCGCCAGGCGGATGAATGGGTAAACCGCCAAGCCCAAGATAAAGGTGAACAGGTAAAACACAATTACCGCCACAGCTTGTTTGGAATTGATTAACGATTCTCGGTCAAACAGCTCCGACCAGGTGCCGTTTGCGCGCTGAATCTGCTTTTGCTCTTCGGTGAGCATCAGGTAGTTGCTTTTCTCAAGGCTGCGATCGTAAGAATCTAACTGCCGTGGAGTGAGGTTAACCACATGCGAGAGATCTACAGCACTAAGGATATCCCGGACTTGTTGGATATCAAAATCGGCAGTCTTCTTGAATATCAGAACTTTAGGGTGGTCATAAACCGAGAAGGCTTCCTCGGCAAATTGATCATTAAATTGCCAGGGACCCAAGCGCGGATATGAAGTAAATGTCTGGATAAGTTCAAAACCCAGGCTGCCGGCGAACATCCCAGGCTCAGCAATGTTGTAGCAAGAAACCACGTCCATCTCATCCGGGCAGCCTAGCAGGCTGCGGTAGTACTGGGTAGTGAGCGGGTAGCGCTCCGGCACGCGCGTGGTGGTGCCCCACTGCCGGTTGGAGCTGATGAAAATATAATCCCCTTGCTGGAGGATGCTTATAAAGCGCTCTAATTTCGAAACATCATCAGGCCAATATAGTTCTAAGTTCAGGTCGCCGCGGAAAATACCACCGGCATCGCTATAGGGAACGTAACCAGCTTTCGCGACTGGTAAGGCGTCATCCCAAGAGGACTCATGCACAGGCGCCACCGAGGCGATAGCAATTTGCCCATTACCTGCTATCATTTCGAGGTCAAAACGCACCAGCTGAGCAGTGGTGATGCGCAGAGGTTGGTCCAGCTCGATGTGAAGTGCTGTCCCCTTACCGTCACCAAGATCAGTAAAAGTCCCTTGCACTGTGCCGCTTACCGGGGTCAGGTCGCTTTCAGCTGAAGGCGTCAGCGTGACACGCAAAGTTTTTTGCTCATTGCTCTGGCTTAGGTCGAGTACATAAGGCATGTCTATGGCGGTAATCTCGTCAGCCTCGAGCACACTCATATCCATCGTATAACTATGCGCAGGCGTAACGGTTTCGACAATCTTGGGCAGCATTTGGGTAAAGGCTTCCCCTTCTTCATCCTTCAGCGTGACTTGTGGTACACCGCTGATAAATACCTGAGCTTGTACATCTGACTGCCGCAGCATGATCAGATATTTTTTACCTTCTTCCAAAGGTATCGCCGTTGTAAAGCTAAAATCTAGGGACGCGGTAGTTGAACTATTGAGCTTGCAAGCAGCATTATCAGCCAATATGGGTAAATCAAGCGGCATCCTGAGCCCATCCGCAGGCACGATGATGACCGTAAAGCGGTCCAGGAGCTCGCTGCCACTCATTTGCCCATAGGTTGGAATGGAAAAACTAGTAAGTCCTCCCGTAAGTTCTGCTTCAAAAACGAACGGGGAAGCTTGAGCACCGGTCAAATAATCTCCGCTGCGGTAGGGTTGCTGAACGATGGTTTCCCCTTCCAAGGTGCTCATCACCAAATTGACTGGGCCAGGGATTGTCTCGTAGATCCAATCGGTGGCTGCCACGCGCGTATGGGGTCGGGTATAAATGCGCGTGAAGGCAAAAGCCCATAAAGCTGTACCAATAACGACCACGATCCCCATTGCTGCCCCAGTAATATGCAGCGCTTTGGGTGAAATTTTAAAGCGCCAGAGTTTGATCTCTCCCTTTGCCCGCCAGAGCTGAAAGATGCCCCAAGCGGCGATAATAGCCAAGAAGGGATAAATTAGCAGCAAGTAGCGCATGGCTTTCACCCAAGCCGTCGTTTGCCAGAGCAGATAAAAAAACGTCCAACCCCAAAGTGGTAAAAGCTTGAACTGTTTGTCCTTAATGCCAGCCCAACCCATGCCGATCAGGCTTGCCAGTGCGGTAACACCCAAAGGAATGCCCAAACCCCACACGACTAAGTTGTAGTATGGGAAGGCAAGCGAACGGCGCGTCCATTGCAACGCCGGCGGGAAGTCCACATTACCTGTGCTTTGTTGCTGCAATGTGCGCAACCCAGCGATCCACTCCTGATTGAAGCGCACACCGAGTAATCCTGGACCCTGGAAGGCATAAGGCTGTCCTAAGCGGAAGATGAACACACTCACCACTGCTGCTAGCAGCACCATGCGCCAGCTGAAGCTGCGATAAGGCTCACGTTGATCCTGTTCCAGGCTAAAGTAGCGCACCAGCTCCACGGCTGGCAAAAGCAGCGCCAGCGACGCCGCATTGATCTTGGAAGCCGTTGCCATGCCCAAGCCAACGCCAAAAGCGATGTAGGGCAGCCAATCGCTGACCTTGAGCTTGAGGCGCTGCCCAGCCTCATCCCGCAATGATGGCTTCGGGCGCGTGAGAATCACGACAGCAAAGTAGACTGTCAGCATCCCAAAGGTGTTGGTGAAGGTATCCACCGTCATAAAATGGGATTGCTGGATGGGCAGCACTGCAAAGGCATAGAGCGCTGCGGCTATTATGCCGATCTTCTCGTCAAAAAGCCGCAAGGCAATCAGAAAGACGAGCAAAATGGTAAGGATATCGGCAATAGCCGAAAGCTGCCTTCCAACTATGGTGATGGGATCATAGCCAGTCTGCCCAGTCCACTCGCCCACATAGCGGATGATGAAGAGCGGCAGAGTGCCATACACAAAGAATTGGTAGCCTACATTGCCAGGATTTAGCGTGGAAGTGCTTGTATCAAAATAGGTCTTGACGTCTGGAACAGGCGTTATGCTATTGAGCACCATCGAAAGAAAGCGCTCATCTGGGTGCAAATGCCTGCCTTGGTCCCAATCGACGCCAATCGTGCGGAAATAAGCGCTACTGCAAATGATGGCTAAAAGCAGGAAAATCAACAGCAAAGTTTTCCAGTCGAATCGTTTATGCGAAGGAGAGGGGTTTATCGAAGTTGATTTGGCTGTGTGCATGAGCAGTTTATTGAACCACCGTAAAAATCAAAAAGTTTTTCTCTGGGTAGGCAGATTGATATAACACCACGCTGCCCAGAGGGTAAAGTGCTTGCAGCTGCGAGAGTGTATCACTATCCTGCGGATTAAGCAGGAAGAGCTTCGGGAGGGGGAAGCCAAGCGTCTCTTCCAGCTGCGTTGGCTGCAGCGCCAAATCCGCTTCGGGCTGCCCAGCCTCGATGGCTACAGCGCGCGCGTCTACCCAGTAAGGAAAGCCCACTACCCAGACGCCGCCTAAGCCTCCAAAGTTCTGCCGGGTTTGGGTGATCACCTTGCCCATCTCGGAGGCGTTCCAAGCATTTTGGCGGTAGGTTTGCGGATAGGTATAGAAGATGGCTTGCGAATTTTGCCAAATAATCATTATCGAAAGGATTCCAACCAAGAGAACGCGGCTGAGTGGTCTTTTGGCGTGCATGGCAGCCAGGATAGCATTGCCAAGAGTATATAAACCCAGGGCAGCCAGCATAAATACGGGCAGAGCTGCACCCAGTGCACGGCTGAGTGAAGGGTTTTCGGCTGGGAAAGCAAGAGAGAGCACACTGGGCAGTAGCAGAACAGGGTAAAGCACAACCAGTGCTAATAAGGACCAATCCTTACGCTTGTGGTATTCAATCAGCACCATAATGATGCCCAAAATGAACAGCGCAGCTGTAAGCCAGTCTACCGCTGGGCGCAATGGAATGCTATCCACCCAGCTGCTGCGGTTGCTCCAATTAACTAATCCAAGAGCTGCGAGCAGGTTGTTAAAGAACAGCCCCAGCGGGTTACCAGGCAAAGGCGTTTCCAAGCTGGTAACACGGGAGAGGATCGGGCGTAAATATTCCTGCGGGTTAAGGGTAAAAGCGCGTAGGATGGGTACGGCTGTAACAGCTCCGACTAGCAGGAAAAGGGCGATTATGCTGAAAAACTCGCTGAATTTAGATTTCTGCTTGTTATGTAAGAGCCATATGATTAGCACAACCAGCACCACAAATGGGAAGCTAAGAAAAACTTTGTTGGTAAGCAGTCCAAGCCCGCCCAACAAGGCAGCAATAATGATGTCGTTATTGTGCTCGTGCCGTAAGCCCCGCAGCAGGTAATAAGCCGCCGGAATGAGGATCGGCAGCGTTAAACCAGCACCTAAAACTGCACGCGTCTGTAGGATGTGCCAAAACGCCACCCCAAATAAGCCTGCTGCAATTAAACCTGCCCAGCGGTCGATGAGCTCTTTACCCAAGCAGAACATATAAAACGTGCCAACTAAACTCGCTAGCGCATAAGCTGTTTTTAGCAAGGTGAAGCTGAGCCTGCCACCTCCAAGCATAGCGATGAACGCAGCCCAGAAATATTGCAGCGGTTCACTCACTAAATTGCGGTTGAAAGTGAGCGCGGTATTGCCTTGCAAAATTTCCTGCACCGTATAAAAGTGATCCACCTGGCCGCTAATCAATTCTGGTGGGACCAAGTCAAGCCGCGAGAAGGCAAAATAAAGCACAATAAGGATTATTAAGCCGGCTGATACAAACCAAGTTCTATCTTGCTGAAAACGGTTCAAAAAAGAGGGTTTTGGAGCTTTAGATTCAACCTCATCCTTGTTTTCGCGTTCCCACAAGCCCAAAATGACAAGTGCCACGCCTGCTGCCCAGACAAAAGCTGCCGGTAGCGTGACAGAACCTGCGGAAAGCATGAAAAAGCTCAGTGCAGCAAAGCCAATTCCGGGAAAAATCAGCCAGGTGGAACCGGTAAAAAAGTTCCAGCCTTGATCGTCGGAATGTGCAAGCTCGAGCGACCATTCCTTGCGCTTCCTGCCCGCTAAAAGCAATCCTAAAGCGAAGATGTAAAGAATTATGCTGATAATTCCAGTACGGTTTGGAGAAGGCTCCAGGAGCAGCTGAGCTAACAGTGCCAATGCCAAAGCTCCAGTAGTCATCCTCGGAAAAGGCTTCCGAGTCTCTAGAGCCTCATTGTCAGCAGTTACCAGAGGTTCTTGCGCCTCAGCACCTCTCTTGAATGAAAGTTGCTGTTTGAGATACTCTAATATGGTCTGTTCTTGTGGTTCAGGTCCTGATCTAGGTTCCATAGGTACTCATTTCCAATGGGGTCGAAGCAACGTGAATTTTAGCGTACCTATCCTAAAACTGCCACAACGCGGCGCTTACCTCTTCCAGGCGTAAAGGTAACCAATCTCGGCATGTACCGGGTTGGCATGCAACCGCACGCTGAAACCGTTTCCTTCCAAGAAATGCACCAAGCGGGAATGCTCGCGCTCAGCATCCAGGTCGTGGTATTCCATTACGATGCGCTGCAAACGTGCAAGACTCTCAGTGCTCGCTCCAATCAGGATGGCATACTCGGCGCCTTCACAATCTAACTTGAGCAAGTCAATTACAGAATCCACCGAGTTCTGCACAAGCTGATCGAAGGTTATCACAGGTATTTCCTCTGTGGGGGCTCCGGCTTGCTGAAAGACTGTCTGCCCTTGCAACGGCTCGCCATGCGCTAAGTCCAGCTGCATGGCTCCAGCCTGATCCCACACACCGACGCAAAAGGCTTGCACATTGCTCAGCTTATTGAGCATGATATTTTCCTCCAGGAGAGCGAAGGATTGCGGGTTGGGCTCGTAGGCATAAACCTCCCCTGCAGGAGCTCTCTGGGCAGCATAGACAGTAAATTCCCCAATTGCTGCGCCAATATCGACGATGACCCAATCCGATTCGATGCTTGTTCCGTAACGTGTATAGAATTGATCGAGGAAGGTCTCTTTTACCGACCAAATATCCATTGCACCCCGCACACGCATTTGTGTGGCCTGGTGCCAAAAGCGTAAAGTCGCTGGCTCAGCGCGTTGCTTGCTGAGGAAGGTGCGCAGTAGAAGCCCCCAGCTGCAGAATCCCACCGCCATTTCCAGCACGGACCAGGTATAGTAGCTCCACTTGCGCCAGGCGCTCATGCGTCTCTCCGAGCAGCGTAAAAAGTGCAGGTACCATCCTCGCACAATGGGTCATCCAGGAGCTTGCGAATTTTCTGGTAGTGCAAAAATGGGTTACTCCGCGAAGGGAAAAGTACCCACTTACCCAAGGTTTTCTTCCAGAGTAGATTAGGCAAGCCGGCAGCATGTCCACGCTCGAGCATTTGCATCGCCCACTTGGGGAAGTAATTCCAATATTCCACACGCGAAAAGCCGGCTAACTTTAAGCGCGCCAGCCAAACCTCCGGCGGGTCCAGGTTCACATGCCGGGCAATACGGTTGAAAAAGCGTTCATATCGAGTAGCCAAGCCATGCAGCCCAAGTGCGTTCAGAACTTGCATCCCCCACAAATCTGTGCGGAAGCGCTGATTGGGTACGGCAAAGTAAAACATACCCCCTGGCGCCATCGCTCTCCCGACTTCATTCAACACTTGCTGGACGTGGGGGATATGTTCAAGCACGCTGTTGCTCATGGCATAAGCAAAACTCCGTTCGGGCAGTGGCAAGGCAGAACCATCCGCTTGCACAAGCAGCGTGTAAACCTCCCGGCTTGCGGCTTCATGCAATGGCTGCCACCAAGGGTCGGCGCCGAGGCATTGCTGACCCGTAAGGTAAGCCTCTGCAAAATGCCCATCGCCCGCACCGATATCTAAAATAGGTCCGGGAATATCAAAACGGGCATACAAGCTATGTTCAACGGCTCTCAGCATCCCGCGGAAGTAAGGCAAGCTGGAAAGATGCTTCCAGCAAATCTCATCCAGCTCATTGGCAGAAAGCTCCCTCATGAATGCAGCACCTCTTTGAAGAGTGCTTGATATATTAGAGCCACTTCCTCCTTGGCAAATCTTTTCAAATAATCCTCTGCGTTGGGCAATTTAGCCTTGCCCTCGTCCAATGTAACTATGATGGTTTTTGCTAAGGCATCAACGTCGCGTATGGGCACGATTTTACCCATGCCCGTGTTCAAGACGGGCTGACGGACGCCGGGTAAATCAGACGCAATTACCGGTGTACCTTGTAGCATGGCTTCAATCTGGACAATCCCAAAAGATTCTGTGCGGTTCAGGCTAGAGAAAATGAGCGCGTCACACGCCCCAAAAAAGGCACGGAATTCTTCATCAGGCAGGTAGCCTAAAGACTGCCAGTGTTTGCCGAGTGGCTCAAGCATCGCTTCGATCTTTGCCTGATACGCTTCCTCACCCAGGACGCCCTTCCAAGTACCGGCATGCACCACCCGAGTTTGTGGGTGGACTGCTAACACCTTTGGCAATGCTTCAATCAGATATTCGTAGCCCTTCTCTGCAGCCACGCGCCCAGCAAGCCCTAAAATGCGCTCATCCGGCTGTAAGCCATATTTTGTTCTAAATGCCTGTATTTCCTGAGGCGAGGTGCGCACCCAATCGATCGGGGTTGGTACTTCTCGCACCTTTGCAAGGTGCAGCTTGAGCCAGGAGGAATGCTCTGCATAATCCATGGAGTTCTGCACAATGATATCTGCCTGGCGCAGCACGCCAGATTGACGCTGCTGGGTACCCCAGCCGGCCAACCGGTCGAGCAGACCAGCACTCATTTCAAGATCACAGTGATAAGTGACCACGAGCGGTTTACCTTGCCGCCGGCATTCGCGGGCAAAGCTTGGCGACTCAAATTGCGGCAAATGCAGGTTCACCACCTCCGCCCAGCCTACCCATTGACGTATGGCTGCACCCAATCCGCGCATAAACACGCCCTTGGAGGCACGCATGCCCACCGGAAGGCGCAGCACCTTCAACCCCTCCAGGTTTTCTTCGAGTGCTAAATCTGTCTTAAATTGTGAAGTCAACACTACCACTTCGTGCCCTAATTGCACCAATCCTTTTGCTACGCGCAAAGCATAAATCGATAGCCCAGATTTATAGGGCTCGAAGTAGGTGGCAGAAATTAATATTTTCAAGCAATATCTCCTGGCTGCTTGCGCCAATGGGTAGCCTTACTTGCCAGGCTGCCAAAGCTTTCACCAAGGACATAAATCCCCACCATTCCGAGGAGGCTGGTTCCAATAAATTGCACCGCATGTAAAATGAGCGCAATTGCCAATGCTGTGGATTGCTCCACACCCAATAAACCATAGAGCGCCACATTGGCTGCCTCGTATACCCCCAAGTTAGCTGGAGCGGCGGGCAAGGCGTTGGCAAAAGACCCGCCAGCAACGATGAATACGGACCACCAATCTTGGCTGGCGGGCAAGAGCGCTCGCTGCAATACTACAACGGATCCCATCGAGCACATCCAGCTGGCTGCCAGCAATAAAAGCGCATACAAAAACCTGATCGGATCGAGCAGAATCTGAAATCCCGCTAAGAACCCGTTTATCCTAGGCAGCCAGCGTAACAAACGTGGTTTATCAGCCCAACGGGTTTGGAGTCTAGCGTTTATATTCTTCAAATTGCGCGCAGCCAAACCTGCCACAATGAATAACAACACTGTAAGCACCAATACTATGCTGGCTAAGGTTTGCATCGAGCGTGCGCTTACCACCCTCGGGAGCATCAACAAGAAGTAAGTTGCGGCTAAAAAGAAATCCAGTGTGCGCTCCGTGATGATACTGGCGAGTACTTCCATAAAGCCAGCTTTGGTCTTACCTTTTCCAGCCAGTAAAGCTGCCCGTCCGAATTCGCCTAATTTAAAAGGCAAAACGTTGTTGAGTAAGTAGCCGGCATTAACGCCAAAAAAAGCTTCCCAGAAGGTGAATTTCCCTTCTAACAAAAAAAACCAGCAAATCACGCGCAAGACAAGGCTCAAGAGGAATAGCCCTGCCACGCTTAGAATTGTCGTGGCGTCCACGCGGCGAAAAGCAGCCCCAACCTGGTTGAAATCAACCTGTTGACTGAGAAAATAAATCGCGGCTGCCGTAATTACCACTGGCAGCAGCCAACGTAAAACACTGGAAAGATCAACTTTTTTCGGCACGTGTGGCATTAATCTTCTAACCTCAGCATCGCCATAAAGGCATCTTGGGGGATTTCGACGCTGCCAACCATTTTCATACGTTTTTTCCCTTTTTTTTGTTTTTCAAGCAGCTTCTTTTTGCGTGTGATGTCACCGCCGTAACATTTAGCCAAGACGTCTTTGCGCAAAGCTTTAACATTGGCACGGGAAATTACCTTACCTTGTGAGTAAGCTTGAATTGGGATGGTAAAAAGTTGTTGGGGAATGAGCTCTTTAAGTTTGCTGACCAGTGCTTGGCCTTTATGATACGCATCGTTTTTATGCACAATGGCAGTAAGCGCATCGACTTTATCGCCATTGATGAGAATCTCCAATTTGACTAAGTCACCTGCACGATATTCTAAGAACTGATAATCCATGGAAGCATAGCCGCGCGTTCCGGATTTGAGCAGATCGAAAAAGTCGACGATGATCTCAGAAAGCGGGATTTCGAAGTTGAGTTGCACACGATTTGCCGACGGATATTCTTCGCTAATGTAAATCCCGCGCTTGCGTTTGACTAAGTCCATCACCACGCCGTAATATTCCGATGGCGTGAAGACGTTGAGGGTTAGCCAAGGCTCACGAATTTCAACAATGCGGCTCTCATCTGGGAGGTCGGCGGGAGAATCAATGGTGATCACCTCCCTATTGGTTAGGAGCACCTGGTACTCAACTGAAGGGGCTGTAAAGACCACATCTAAGTTATATTCACGCTCCAGCCGCTCCTGAATAATCTCCATGTGGAATAAACCCAAAAATCCGCAGCGAAATCCGAAATTGAGGGCTTCGCTCGATTCAGGCTCAAAACTTAGCGAAGCATCATTGAGTTGCAGCTTCTCGAGAGCATCTTTGAGGTTAGGATAATCTTCGCCTTCGGTAGGGTACACACCGGCAAAAACCATGGGTTTAGCCTTGCGATAACCCGGGAGGGCTTCAGCTGCCGGCTTTACCGCATTAGTGATGGTATCCCCCACGCGGCATTCCGAGACTGTTTTTAGACCCGTGGCGATATAACCTACATCACCAGCTTCCAATTTATCAATTGGGCGTAAATCCGGCGAAAATATACCAATTTCTATGGGTTGTGTACGGATGCCATTCGCCATCATCATAATGCGATCGTTCGGTTCGAGTTTGCCGTCAAACGCCCGTACGTATGCGATCACACCCTTATAAGAATCATAGTGTGAATCAAAAATTAGAGCTCGCAAAGGCTGGTCAATATTTCGGGATGGTTGCGGAACTTTTTGGGCAATTGCCTCGAGTACCAACTCCACATTTTGCCCCGTTTTGGCGCTGATGGGGATGATTTCTTCTTCAGCTACACCTAAGAGGTTGACTAAGTCTTTTTTTACGGCATCCACCTGTGCGCTGGGAAGGTCAATTTTGTTAATTACAGGAATAATGACCAGGTTAGCATCCAATGCTAAGTAAAGATTAGCTAACGTTTGTGCCTCAATCCCTTGGGTTGCATCCACAACTAAAACCGCACCTTCACACGCATAAAGTGCTCGGCTGACCTCATAATTAAAATCGACATGTCCAGGGGTATCGATGAGGTTAAACTCATAATCCTGCCCATCCCTGGCATGATAGACCATACGCACAGCCGAGGCTTTGATGGTGACGCCTTTCTCGCGTTCCAATTCCATGTTATCCAACACTTGCTCAGTCATGTCACGAGCAGAGATGGTGCCGGTCAATTGGAGCATTCGGTCAGCTAAAGTGGATTTGCCGTGATCGACGTGGGCAATGATGCAAAAATTACGGATATTTTCCATGAGGCTTCAGTGACGTTCGCTCCTCCCTATTCATTTTCCTGCGAAATCACCTGAGATATTGCCTCGGGAATGGATATTTGATCGGAATTACTACCTACGCGTAGCGCTAGTAAAAATTCAGTGTTTCCGTCCGAACCTGTAAGCGGAGAGCGGGTGAGCCCAACCAAGCCATAGCCCAGTTTTTGAGCTAAAGTCATTACCTGCTCTAAAACCTGGGCGTGTACAGCGCTATCCCGAATGACACCGTTGGTGTGCTTCACGATTTCCCGCCCGGCTTCAAACTGAGGTTTAACCAGAGCGACCACTTCGCCAGGTTTACCTCCAAACCAGTTAAGCACCACTGGCAAAATAAAATCCAAAGAAATGAAGGAGACATCGATGGTCACGAAATCAACCGGTTCGGGCAGGCTCTTGAGCTGCCGAGCATTGGTATGTTCCATGACCACAACGAGAGGATTGTTACGCAAGGATTCGTGCAGCTCTCCTTGCCCAACATCAATGGCATAGACCTTGCGAGCGCCATGTTGAAGCAGACAGTCTGTAAATCCGCCGGTGGAAGCGCCTACATCGGCACAGATTTTATTCAGAGGGCTCAGCTTAAAATGTTCTAGGGCGGCTTTGAGCTTCAACCCAGCGCGCGAGACAAACTCCGGTCTGGCTATAATGGATATATTGCAATCTGGAGCCACCATCTGCGATGCTTTGCTCGCTACGATGCCATCAACCTTAATCAAGCCTTCATCGATGGCGCGCTGGGCACGATTGCGACTCTCCACTAAGCCTAAGTTCACCAAGTGTTGGTCTAACCTAACTTTTCTCATGGCTCTATTCTAATCGGTTTTTTCGAATTCTCTCCGCATTGGAAGTTTACAATTAATGATAATATATCCTGCATGCAAGCTATCCTCGAAACTTTGCGTCCTAAACAATGGATAAAAAATCTGGTCATTTTTGCTGGCTTGGTTTTTGATGGACAGTTACTTAACCTGCAGCCATTCTTGCGCGTGCTACTTGCCACGCTGATTTTCTGCCTTGTTTCCGGTCTTACCTATACCCTCAATGATTTGTTGGATATCAAAGCAGACCGCTTGCACCCGCAGAAGAAAAACCGCCCGATTGCGTCTGGACGCCTAAGTGTTCAGCAAGCAATCCTTTTGGCTGTTATTTTAGCGCTAATTGCTTTTCCAGCAGCATTTTTGCTCTCCATTGAATTTGGTTGGGTATGTTTAACATACACCTTGCTCATTTTGGCTTATTCCAAGTGGCTTAAGAAGGTCTTGATTCTGGATGTAATGATCATCGCTTTCGGTTTCGTTTTACGCGTAATCGCCGGTGTGGTCGTGATTACGGTAAATTATTTCTCACCATGGCTGTTCCTCATCACCACCTTGCTCGCGATCTTTTTAGGTTTTGGCAAACGCCTCTCCGAGCTGAAGATGTTAGAAACCCATGCCAGCGAGCACCGTAACGTTTTGGCTGGCTACTCAATCCCGCTGCTCAAAGATTATATTAATATTGTCCTGTGTGCTACTCTCATCACTTATTGTCTCTATACCTTTTCCGCCCATCCAGCCGTGAACACGTACGCGATGATGTTAACCATTCCCTTTGTGCTCTATGGTCTCTTCCGATATATGTACATTATCGAAAATAGTCACTTGGCTGCCGCCCCAGAAGAAGCCTTGCTCCGAGACCGCCCGTTACAGCTGGTGGTACTTTTTTGGGCTCTGGCTGTTATTGTGATTATTTATTTTATCTATTAAGGAACAAATGCCAGTTATTTCTTCCAGCGCTTGTGCTAAGCTCATCCTCTTAGGAGAACATGCCGTTGTCTACGGTCAGCCCGCTTTAGCCATACCATTTTCAGGGCTAAAAGTGCGCTGCGTGGTAGAGCCATGGATCAGCGCTCCCACCGGCACACTGCACATCAAAGCTCGCGAGCTTCAGCTGAACCAACCCTTACAAACGCTACCCGAGGATAACTTCCTGCGCAAAGCAGTAGAGTTGGTCCTCGCCGAATTAGAGATTTCCCAAACGCCAACCTGTAAAATGACGATTTATTCTGATATCCCCATATCAGCTGGATTGGGAGCCAGCGCTGCAATCGCAGTGGCTACGATGCGGGCACTTTCAGCGTTTTTAGGGCATCCTCTCGATAAGGAAACTCTTAACCGCTTAGCCTTTGAGACTGAGAGGTTGATGCATGGTAGCCCATCGGGTATTGATAATACTGTAATCGTATATGAGCAACCGATTTTGTTTCGCAAAGGTGAACCCATCGAGTTTGTTTATCCAAGCAAAACCTTACATTTTTTGATTGCCGATAGCGGCATTAAAAAGGCGACTGCAGACACCGTGGCTTACCTTGCGCAGCAGCGTGAACGTAACCCCCAGCTTATCGAGGCTGCGCTTGCGGAAATCGGAAACATTGCTCTTTTTGGCAAGAAAGCTTTTGAGCAAGGGGACCTATCCGCTTTAGGCGAAGCGATGAATGCCAATCAAGCACTTTTAGCACAGCTCGATCTCTCATGTAAAACGTTGGATCAGCTCATCATTGCTGCGCGCCAAGCTGGCGCTCTGGGCGCTAAGCTAACCGGCGGCGGTAAAGGCGGAAACATGCTCGCCTTAGTCACGCCGGAAACCCAGGAGGCAGTCAGGAAAGCACTGGTCTCAGCTGGCGCAGTCAACATTTACCAGACTGATCTGAAAGGGGTGCAAGACCATGACTGATCTGGATCCCAATCTGCTGTTTATTAAGCTCGGTGGTTCCTTGATTACTGATAAAGACCAAGCAGAAAGCGCGAGAGTCGATATAATCTTTGC
>Ga0208197_1003062_pt1 | contig 13866 bp, 12 predicted proteins | sample AD_JPNNA4_MetaG_FD_184444 | JGI IMG/M metagenome (GOLD analysis project Ga0208197, IMG submission 184444) | Active sludge microbial communities of municipal wastewater-treating anaerobic digesters from Japan - AD_JPNNA4_MetaG (SPAdes) (version 2) | ecosystem: Engineered > Bioreactor > Anaerobic...
CGGCGATCATCTCGGGGTACATCTTCTGGAACTCGTAGGACTCGCCGTTGATGGCCTCCTCGAGGTTCTCCCGCGTGGACCGGATCCCGCCCAGCTCCCGCAGATGGGCATGGGCATGCACCGTCTCCGCCTCGGCGGCGGCCCTGAACAGCTTTGCGGCCTGCTTGAACCCCTCCGCCTCCGCCTTCCTCGCAAAGGCGAGGTACTTGCGGTTGGCCTGGGACTCGCCTGCAAAGGCCTCCGCCAGGTTCTTGTTCGTCTTCGACATGGTTTCCTCCTTCCGGTGATTTCGGGCTGCCGACCCCGCGCTGAGCGTCCTCAGGGGCAAAACCGCCGGCGCCCTGAACGGCAACGCGCAGTGGAGTTTATCAGCTTTTCTTCCGCCTGACAAATTTTTCCCCTTCCACGGCAAGAAAGGGGATGCAGGAGACGGCGGCGCAGTACAGGAGCTCGCCCGCCGTCAGGGGATCGGTCTTGAAGACGGGGTTCAGCGAGGGCACGTAGATGACGGCGAGCTGGAGGCCGACACCGGCGATCACCGCCCCCAGCATGGCCTTGTTGGTGAGGAGCCCCAGCGTGAAGAGGGACTCTCTCTCCGAACGGACGGCCAGGGCGGTGGTCAGCTGCCCCCAGACGATGACGGTGAAGACCATGGTCTCCCAGCGTTCGTTTCCCGCCGCAAGTTCGAGGTACTGCACCCCGAGGCAGACGGCTGCGATGAGCAGGCCCGCCCAGATGCAGAAGAAGCCCAGCCCGTGGGCGAAGATGCTCTCCCGCGGGTCGCGGGGGGGACGCTTCATGACATCCCCCTCGGCGGGCTCTACCGCAAGGGCAAGGGCGGGGAGACTGTCCGTGACGAGGTTCATCCAGAGGATCTGGATGGGCTGCAGGGGCAGGGGCAGGCCCAGGATCGGGGCGAGAAAGAGCGTCCAGACCTCGCCGGAGTTGCAGGCCAGGAGATACTTGATGAACTTCCGGATGTTGTCGTAGATCATCCGGCCTTCCCGGACGGCCCTGACGATGGTGGCGAAGTTGTCGTCCAGCAGGATCATGTGCGCGGCTTCCTTGGAGACATCCGTCCCCGTGATGCCCATGGCGATGCCGATGTCGGCCCTCTTGAGGGCGGGGGCGTCGTTGACCCCGTCGCCCGTCATCGCCACGGAATGCCCCTTGTTCTGCAGGGCCTTGACGATCTTGAGCTTCTGCTCGGGGATCATGCGGGCGTAGACGCGGATGTCCTCGACCCGGTCCTCGAAGACATCCATGGAGATCCGATCGAGGTCGCGGCAGGTCATGACGGCGCCCCCGTCGTCGATGATGCCGATGCGCCTCGCGATGGAGCGGGCCGTCAGCGGGTGATCGCCCGTGATCATGACGGGCCGGATGCCGGCGGACTTGCAGAGCGCCACGGCCTCGCGGACCTCCTCCCGGGGCGGGTCGAGCATCCCCACGAGACCGAGGAGGGTCAGGCCTCTCTCCACGCTCTCCGGCGACAGGTCGGCGGGCACCTCGTCCCAGAAGCGGCATGCGACCGCCAGCACGCGGAGCCCCTCGTCGGCCATCCTGTCGTTGACGCGGCTGATCTCCCCGGCGTCGATCGGGGCGGTCCGGCCCTCCACGAGGCTGTCGACGGCCTTTTCGAGCATGACGTCGACGCCGCCCTTCGTGAATGCCATGTACCCCCCCGGCCAGCGATGGATCGTCGTCATGCACTTGCGCTCCGAGTCGAAGGGGATCTCGGCCACCCGGGGGTGTTCCTTTTCGAGCTCGGCCTTGACGAACCCGTGCTCGCCGGCGACCCGATAGAGCGCGATCTCCGTCGGGTCCCCGCTGACCCCGACGATGTCCCCGCTGACGTAGGGCAGGGCATCGTTGCTCAGGGCGAGCGCCTTCATGAGACGGTCGAAGCGCCCGATTGCGGGGTCGCTGCTCCGGAAGAGCGTCCCGCCGGCCCAGATCTCCTCCACCGTCATGCGGTTCCACGTCAGGGTTCCCGTCTTGTCGGAGCAGATGGTCGTGACGGAGCCGAGGGTCTCCACGGCAGGCAGCTTCCGGACCAGGGCGTTCTGCTCCACCATCTTCCGCGCCCCCAGCGCAAGGGAGATCGTGATCACGGCGGGGAGGGCCTCGGGGATGGCCGCAACGGCAAGCGTGACGGCCGTGAGGAACATGAGAACGGGCGCCTCGCCCCGGAGAAGCCCCACGCCGAAGATGAAGGCGCAGATGAAGAGGACCGCCACGGCGAGCTTTTTCCCGAAGACCGTCAGGCGCTTCTGGAGCGGGGTCTTGACCTCCTCTTCCTCCTGGAGCAGGGAGGCGATCTTCCCGAGCTCCGTCCCCATGCCCGTGGCGACGACCACCCCGGTGCCCCGGCCGTAGGTGACGACGGTGCCCTTGAAGACCATGTTCGAGCGGTCCCCCAGGGGAAGGAGCTCCTCGCGGAGGGCCCTGGCATGCTTCTCCACGGGAACCGACTCGCCCGTGAGCGCCGCTTCCTCGACCCTGAGCTGCACGGCCTCGACGAGCCGCATGTCCGCCGGGACGATGACGCCCGCCTCGAGGAGCACGAGATCGCCCGGGACGATCTCGGCGCCGGGGACGGCCGAAACCCTGCCGTCGCGAAGGACGCGGGCCGCGGGGGCGGCCATCTGCCGCAGGGCCTCCATGGCCTTCTCGGCGCGGTACTCCTGGACGAACCCGATCGCCGCGTTGAGGACGACGATGACGAGGATGGCGACGGTATCGGCCGCCTCGCCCACAAACCCGGAGACCACAGCGGCAGCAATCAGAACCAGGATCATGAAGTCCCGGAACTGGTCTGCGAACATCGCGATCGGAGAGCGCCTGCCCTTCTCCTTCAGCTCGTTGCGGCCGTATTTTGCAAGTCGATTGCCGGCTTCTTCGGACCGAAGGCCGTCAATGGGAACATCCAGCGCGGCGAGGACCGCCTTGACCTCCTGCTGGTGCCAGAGCATGTCGACCCCTACCCCCTGTCACCCCTAACAGATCGCGACTCCCTGCGTCAAGGCCTCCGTTATGGCCGGTGTCGTCCCGCGGGCCCTTTGCGGATCGGCCTGCAGGGGGTCCCGAAGAGCATCCCGGCCCCTCGAGCCGGCATGAGATCATTTCCCCACTGTTCCCCGCAACTTACGGGACTGTAACGATTGATTCGCCGGTGAACGAGGAAAAGGGTTTGAAAATCCGCCCGAATAGCGTTATGAAGATACAATCATATCGTACGTTGCATACATTGTTTATTTTTGTGGATGGCCCTTTATGGTTTCCTGGAGCCCTTATGTATCGCATTCTCCTTCTTCTGACCTGCGCACTGCTGGTGCCGGGATGTGTTTCTTACAAAAAATTCGAGGACTTGCAGCTTGAAAACGAACGGCTCAACAAGGAGCTGCTGCTCACGCGCCAGCAGAGCGAGACCCTCGCCGAGGAGCTGAAACAGCTCAAGGACCTGTCGGACTTCTACTACAAAACCGGCATGGGCCTCTACGAAGAGAAGCGATACGGCGAAGCCCTGGAGAAATTCCAGACCCTTGTCGACCGCTTCCCGACGAGCGGGCACGCCCCCGCGGCGGGGGAGAAGATCTCCGAGATCCGCAACCTCGCCCTGAACAACTACCAGAAGATCGTGAAATCCGTCGAGTCGGCGCGGGACCTCAGGACCAGGATCGAGCTGATCGACCGGGAGACCAAGTCGGCTTTCCTGACGAAGGATCTCGGCGAGAAGCTCCAGGCGCTGCGCGAGGAGCTGCGGCAGGAGCTCGAGGGGGAGCTCGAGGCCCAGCGCGACATCAACCGGCACGTCCTCATCGAGGACGACCCCATCAAGTCGTGGAAGGTCTACCGCTCGACGCGCCCGCTCACGCAGAGCGTCGGGGAGGACCGGAAGTTCACCGTGGAGCTCTACTTCGTCCAGCGCTACACGGGCAAGAAGTTCTTCAAGGTGCGGACGAAGTACCAGGCCCCGGAGTACCTCTCCTACGAGTCCGTCACCCTGCAGGGCCAGAACGGCACGAAACTGACGATCGACACGATCTACCCGCAGAAGCAGTCCATGGTCGATTCGGGCGGGGTGACCGAGTGGTCCGACAACGAGATCGCCGAGGAGGACAAGATCGCCAAGCTGGCGAAAGCCGGTTCCATCACGGTCACGTTCAAGGGCGGCAACCGCTACACCTTCGAGATGGACGAGCAGCAGCTCACCGCCTTCCGGGAGATCGTGAGAAAGTACCAGGTCACCCGATGAATCGCAGAAGGTAAGAAGGTGTGAGGGTAAGAGGGTAAGAGGGCAAGAGAAAAGGATCGGAGGTCCGCCCTCCGATCCTTTGCGTTGTACCCCTTGGAGTGACTTACCTTCTTACCTTCTCACCTTCTCACCCTCTCACCCTCTCACCCTCTCACCTTCTCACCCTCTCACCTTCTTCCCTGCCTACTTCCCCTCGACGCCGCCGATGCAGATGTCGACCACGAAGGGCCCCTGCGGAATCTCGAAGGGGATGATGATGCTCGGCCCACCGAGCACGTGGCTGATCGAGTGGTCCTTGCCGGACACGACCGTCGGGATGGCCGCCGTGATGTTGAACCCCAGGGTCTCGAGCTCCTTGCGGGCCGCGCCGGAGACCATGTTGGTGATCTCGCCCACGGCGTCCTTGATGTCGCCGTTGAGGGTCTTGATCTCCTCGCCGAGCATGTTGGAGACGATCCTGAGGATGCAGCCCTCGCTGAAGCTCAGGGCGAGCGACCCCCGGGCCGCGCCGGTCAGGCCGATGATGCCCGAGATGTCGCCGCGGGCGAGGCTGTCTTTCTTGAGAAAGGGCTTTCCCGCCTTGGGCTCCACGAAGGCCATCGTTTTCAGGACCTGCACGGTCCCGTTGAGGAACGGGTTGATGAATCGAACGTCCATGGAGGATGATCCTTTGCCGGTTTACGCCGCCAGGCTCTTGACGATCTTCTCGATCTTCTCGTTGAGCACCTCGGCCGTGAAGGGCTTCACGATGTAGTTGCTCACGGCCGCCACCACGTTGTCCTTCAGGGCTTCGGCCGTCACCATCAGGAACGGCAGCGCCTTGAGCTCGTCGTCCGCCCGCACGGCCTTGAGCAGATCGAGCCCGCTCATGTTGGGCATGTTCCAGTCGGAGATGATGAAGTCGACCGGCTGGGACTTCAGGACCTTGAGGGCCGCCGCCCCGTCCTCGGCTTCCACGATGTTCTCGAAGCCGCCCTGCTTGAGCAGGTTCCGGATGACCTTCCGCATGGTGGCGAAGTCGTCGACGATGAGGATCTTGAGATTCTTGTCCACGCTCATAGGGTTCCCCCGCAATCAGGTTTATTTTCTCCGAATCCGGGCCTCCTTCCCGCGATGCGGTTCCGGGGCCCGCAGGCGTCAGTTCGCTTCGGCCATCTCGAAGAGGCCCTCGGGGTCGAGGATCAGCCCCACGTTGCCGTCGCCGAGGATGGCGCCGCCGGAGACCCCCTTGATGCGCTTGAGGCTCTCGCCCAGGTTCTTGATCACGACCTCCTCCTTGCCGAGGATCTCGTCGACGAGCAGGCACTTCGCGCGCTTCTCGCCCTCCATGACGACCAGGGTGGCCTCCCAGGGGTTGCGGTGCACGGGCTCGATGTCGAAGAGCCGGTGCAGGCGCACCAGGGGCAGCAGGCGCCCCATGACGTTGATCGTCTCCGCCTCGCCGACGATGCAGTTGTAGGCCGCCCGGTCGGGGCGGATGAGCTGCCGGATGGCCACCGTGGGCAGGATGTAGCGCTCGCTGCCGACCTTGACGATCATGCCGTCGATGATGGCCATGGTGAGCGGGAAGGCGGTCACGAAGGTCGTCCCCTTCCCCTCGACGCTCTGGATGTCCATCTTGCCGCGGAGCTTTTCCACGGCCTGCTTGACGACGTCCATCCCGACGCCCCGGCCCGAGATGTCGGTGATCTTGTCGGCCGTCGAGAAGCCGGGCAGCAGGATGAGACGGTGGATCTCCTGGTCCGTCAGGTTGTCCGAGGGGCTGATGAGCCCGTTCTTGAGGGCCTTCTCGCGGATCTTCTCCCGGTTGAGGCCCCGGCCGTCGTCGGAGATCTCGATGACGATGTTGCCGCCCCGGTGGAAGGCCTTGAGCTTGATCGTGCCGCGCTCCGGCTTGCCGGCCCGGATACGCTCCTCGGGCATCTCCATCCCGTGGTCCACGGCGTTGCGGATCATGTGCACGAGCGGGTTGTAGATCTCGTCGACCATGTTGCGGTCGATCTCCGTGTCCTCGCCCACGGTGACGACGTTGATGAGCTTGCCCGAGTTCTTCGAGAGGTCCCGCACAAGCCTCGCCATGCGCTGGAAGGTCTGCTTGATGGGCACCATCCGCAGGACCGTCGAGGAGCGCTGCAGCTCCGAGGTGATGCTCGCGAGCTGCGAGATGTCGCGCACGAGCTTCCGGTCTCCCAAGGTCAGAAGAGACTCGCTCTGCCGGATCATGGACTGCGTGATGACGAGCTCGCCCACCATGTCGATGAGGTCGTCGAGCTTCTTGATGTCCACGCGGATCGTGTTGGAGTCCGTCACCTGCTGGGCCTGCTTGCGCAGCGCGCGGGAGACGTCCTTGGGCGAGGCCATCCCCTCGGCGATGAGGGTCTGCCCGAGCTTTCGGGGCGGCGGGATCTGGGAGCGTTCGAGGGCCTCCTGGAGTTTTTCCTCGTTGATGACCCCCTCCTCCACGAGGATGGCCCCGAGCTTCTTGGGCTGCTTCGGCTGGTCGGCGCCCTGCTCGGCGAGCTTGATGCGCCGCACGAGGTCGGAGGTGTCGATCACCTCCGTGGCCTCCCGGCCCTCGAGTGCGTCGCGCAGCCGGCCGATCATGGCCTTCAGAGTGTCCGAGCCGTCGAGTATGAGGTCGATGAGCTCCGGCGTGACGGACAGGGCCTCGTTCCTCGCCTTGTCCAGCAGCGTCTCGAGGTCGTGGGCCAGCGTCCGGATGTCGACGAGATTCAGGAAGCTGGCCACGCCTTTTATGGAATGGAACGGCCGGAAGATGGCATTGATGTAGTCCTTGTTCTCGGGCTCCTGCTCGAGGTTGAGGATGTTGACCTCGATCTCGCCGATGTACTCGAGGCCCTCGGTGATGAAATCGCGCAGAAGCGATTCGTCCTGGACCCGTTCCTTTCCGGCCGCCGGCGGACTCTCGGGGGCCGCCTCCGCGGCGGGCGCCGCCGCAGGCTCGCCGGGTGCGGCCTCCGGGGGAATGCCCAGGCCGGCAGCGAGCTCCGCCATGAACCCCTCGATGCTCCCGTCGTAGCGCCCCGCGTTGCAGTAGCCGTCGGCCACGGACTGCAGCAGCACGATGCCGCGCTCGAACAGCCCGAACCCCGCGGCGGCGTCGACGGACTCGAGAACGACCTTCTCGAGAAGCTGGTTCAAGCCGCCCGCCAGCCGCTGCGCCTCGGGAACCCCGAGGCTCTCCGCGTGCCCCATGACCCCTTCGAGCTGGTTCAGGAACTGTCCCGCCGTCGGGATGTCGATCTCCCTCTTCTCCAGGAAGAGGAAGCTCGACGCCATGTCGTCGATCTCGCGCCTCAGTTCAGCATGATCCATGTCACATCATCCTCACCAGTTCCCCGGCGATCTGCTCCAGGGGCAGGACCCGGTCCGCGCCGCCGAGCTTGATGGCTTCCTTCGGCATGCCGAAGACCACGCAGGAATTCTCGTCCTGGGCGATGGTTCTCGCCCCGGCCTTCTTCATCTCCAGCATCCCCGCAGCCCCGTCGGCGCCCATCCCCGTGAGGATCACCCCGATCGCGTTGGCGCCGGCGACCTGGGCCGCGGACTTGAACAGGACGTCCACGGCGGGCCGCTGGTGGTGCACCATGGGCCCGTCCTTGACCTCCACGTAGTAGCGGGCCCCGCTGCGCCGCAGGAGCATGTGATAGTTCCCCGGGGCGATGAGCACCGTCCCCCGGGTCACGGAGTCGTTGTTCTTCGCCTCCTTCACCGTCATCTGGCACAGGCCGTTGAGACGCTCGGCAAAGGCCGTCGTGAAATTGGCCGGCATGTGCTGCACGACGACGATGCCGGGGGCATTCACGGGCATTTTCGTGAGCACGGCCTTGAGGGCCTCCGTGCCCCCCGTGGAGGCGCCGATGGCGATGACCTGGTTCGTCGTCTGCGCCAGGGCGCGGACCGGCTCCGCAGGGCACCCGTTTCCGGGCCCGTCCCCCTGCTGTTTCACGATCCGTGCCCGCGAGGCCGCCCGGATCTTCTCGGCCAGCTGGGCGCTCATGTCGCCCACGGTGTAGGCCGCCCCGGGCTTCGCGACGACCTCGACGGCGCCGATGTCGAGGGCCTCGAGCGTCAGTTTTCCACCCTTCGGCGTCAATGAACTTACGATGATGACGGGCAGGGGGTAGTGCCTCATGAGCTTCCGCAGGAAGGTGATCCCGTCCATGCGGGGCATCTCGATGTCAAGGGTGATCACGTCGGGCTTCAGGGCGACGATCTTGTCCCTCGCCACGTAGGGGTCCGGCGCCGTCCCCACGATCTCGATGTCGGGGAACTTCGAGAGCTCCTCCGAGAAGATCTTGCGGACGATGGCCGAATCGTCGACGATGAGAACTTTGATCTTGTTCACGACTCGATGAGTCTCCGCTCCCGCTGCATTTCCTTCATTTCTGTCTTGCGTTGCTGCTCATCTCACGGCATAAGGCGTAGGGCTAAGGGCGAATGGCAAGAAAAGAGGCCTTTCGCCTTTCGCCTTTAGCCTTTCGATTCCATCTCGAGCACCACCCGCATTTTCCCCGCCTCGCAGTCGAAATCGAGACAGATCGCGTTTCCCGGTGCGGCCTCCGCCTGCCCGGGCCGCGCCGCGTACTCGGGCAGTGACATCGTGAATTTCTTCGAGGCGTCCCAATGCACGAGGAAATTCCCGCAGACCATGTTTGCGGCCTCCCTGAGGCAATCCGCCACGTGCGGCTCCGTCACGTCCCCGTTGCCGAGGCCCAGCATGTTGCGGACCATGAGCCGGGCCACGGAACGGGTAAGCAGGATCCGCACCGCCCCCCGCCGCGGCCCGTCGAAGCGGATCGCGGCCTCGCAGTCATGGACCGGGGCTGCCCCCCCGGGCTCGAGAAAGATGAAGAACATCCTCTCGAAGACCTCAAAAATCGACTCCGCCAGGATCTCTTTCACGCTCTCCATAGTCCCCCTTTTCGTCGAACCCGAGCACCCCGAGGAGCATCTTCCTGACCTCCTCCGGCAGGAAGGGCTTCCGGATGAAGCCCTTCGCCCCCAGCTCGATGGCGGTTTTCACATGGGTGTCGCTGGCCTCGGTGCTCATCATGACCACGGGGATGTTCTTCAGGAGGGCATCCTCGCTCATCTTCCGGAGAAGCTCGAGGCCGTTCATCTCCGGCATGTTGATGTCGAGCATGACGGCATCCACCCAGTTGTCCCCGAGGATCTCGAGGGCCCTTCGGCCGTTTTCCGCTTCGAGAAGCCGGTTGACCCCGATGCCCGACAGGCCGACGATCTTCTTCACGACGGACCGCATCGAGCTCGAATCATCGACGATGAGCAGGTTGAAGGACATCGCTCCCTCCGTTTATCCCCTCCCGTTGCCTCCGGGTTCCGGCACGATGCTGACCAGCTCCCGGGCTTCCTGCATGCTCCGGTGCAGCCGGGCCATCATGTCCTCGAGATCCCGCTGTTTGAGATGAAAGCGCCCGGCCACGTTCCCGACGGCCCGGTAGGCCAGCGCATCGGTGCCCACGCCGATCCCCATGACGTGGCAGACCTGGTTGGACAGGTAGACGATCCAGGGCACGGTGTCCCCGTTCGCCAGCAGGTCCGGCCGGTGGTGGAAGGCGATGGCCTTGCGAATCTCGTCGGGGAACTTCCACATCAGGGCGATCTCGCCGCCGAGCGCGGCATGGTTGACGCCGAGGATTTCCTCCTCGGCCTCCAGGAAGGAGTACCCCTGACCCTCCTTCAGCTCCCGGATCTTCTGCCACGCCTCGTGCACGAATTCGCCCATCACCATCTTCCCGATGTCGTGCAGCACCCCCGCCGTGAAGAGCTGCGGATCGTCGGGGACCGAGATCTTCGCGGCGCAGATCTGGGACATGAGCGCCACCGCAACGGCGTGCTCCCAGAGATCGCGCCCCCTGACGTCGTATCCCTGGGCGGTTTGGAAATACCGCGAGAGCCCTGCGGCCATGACGGCGCGCAGGACGTTCTTCTTCCCCATGTGCAGGATGGCGTCGCCCACGTTGTCCACGGGCCGGCGCAGGCCGAAGTAGGCGGAGTTGCAGATCCGCAGGATGTTGGCCGTGATGGCCTGGTCGAGGCGGATCACGGCGGCCAGTTCCGAGAGCGACGAGTCGGGGTCGCCGGCCAGGGCCATGACCTTCCGGATCGTCACCGGGAAGGGCGGCAGCGCCTTGATGGATTGCAGGATGCGCTTGTCGAGCTTCATAGCTCCTCCGGCGGGCCGCCTGCCCGCTTGACCCAGACCTTGCCCGTGCCCACGTCGAGCCGCACCGTGCGGTTGACGTTCTTTCCCGTGTCCTCCGCGTCGATCAGGACGTTGTTGTTCCAGAACAGCTTCCGCATGGCCATGATGTTCTTCTGCCCGATCCGGAAGAAGTTCGAATCGTCGAGGATGCTCGCCCCGCCCGCCACCTTCACGACCATCCGTTTCTTGTCCGCCCCGAGCTTGTAGCAGGACTTGAAGAGAAGCGGGATGCCCGTGTCGGCGAACATCCCGGGCGTCTCCCTGGCCTTTTCGGCATCCAGGCTCGAGTCGGGCAGCATGAAGTGCAGAAGCCCCCCCACCTTCACCACCGGGTCGTAGACGGCCACGGCGATGCACGACCCCAGGGCATAGGTGACCATGGAGTCCGCGGGGTTGTTGGTGACCTTGAGGTCCGATATGCCGACGACGAGTTCCGCCATGCCCGCCTATTTCCGGTACACGCTGGGTTCCAGGTACTGGAACGCATGGTTGAGCCCCGTGAGGCTCTCGGAGTGGCCGATGAAGAGGTAGCCGCCCTTGGCCAGACGGCCGTGGAAGCGGTTCACCAGGCCCTCCTGGGTCTTCTTGTCGAAGTAGATCATCACGTTGCGGCAGAAGATGACGTCGAAGGGGTCCCCCGCGGGCATCGGCTCCATGAGGTTGAAGCGCTCGAAGCGGACGAGGTCCCGCACGTCCCTCTTCACGCGGTAGTGGCCCGCCCAGTGGCCCTGGCCCACCTGGAAATACCGCCGAAGCAGGTCGGGCGGGACGGTCTTGACCCGGTCCGCCGGGTAGATGCCCTGTGCGGCCTTCCTGAGGACCCGCGTGGAGATGTCGGTGGCCAGGATGCGGATGTCGGCCCCGGCGCCCTGCAACGCCTCAAGCGCCGTGACGGCCATCGTGTAGGGCTCCTCCCCGGAGGAGCAGCCGGCGCTCCAGAGGCGAATGCAAGGCCGGCCCCGACGGGCCCCCTCGCGGACAAGTTCCGGGACGATCCGCGCCAGGGCCCGGAAATGGCCTTCCTCGCGGAAAAAGCTCGTCAGGTTCGTCGAGAGGGAGTCGATCATGGCGATGAACTCATCGGTCCCCTCGCCGGTCCTGACGTACTCGTAGTAGTCCGCGAAGGACTTGAAGTTCCCCTCCCGGATCCTCTTGCTGAGCCTTGCCTTGACGAGTTCCTTCTTTCCGTCGTGCAGGTGGATCCCGCAGTGGCTGTAGACGAGGCGGCTGATCTTTTCGAATTCCGTGTCGCGCAGTTCGAGCATCATGCGGCGTTATGATGACCGCGGCGCCGCGGGGACGCCGTGGGTCCCCTGTCTCAGAAATCCCTGAAGTCGTCCCTGCCGAAGGGGATCACCTCTTCGGGCTTCGTGGCCTTGCGGCCCGCGGCCGCGGCGGGCCCCTTTTCCCGGGGTCCCTGCAGGCGCGCCGGGAGGGGGGTCTTCCGGCCGGATGCCGGTTTGCCCGCCGCCTCGCCCGGACGGCTGCCTTCTTCGTTCGAGCCCCCGCTGCCGATGAGGCGCACGAGCTCCGCGGCGATTTCCTTCACCTGCTCGGCCTGGGCGTTCATCTCCTCCGAGGCCGAGGCCGACTCCTCGGCGTTGGCCGCCGTCTGCTGCGTCACCTTGTCCATCTCCGCCACGGCCTTGTTGATCTGGTCGATCCCCTGGGCCTGCTCGGTGGATGCATCGTGGATCTCCTGGATGAGCGTCATCGTCTTCTTCCCGGACTCCCCCATCGTGCGGAAGACCTCCAGGCTCTTCGTCACGAGGCCGCTGCTCTCCGCTATTTTCGACGTGACCTCGCCAATGATGCCGGTGGTCTCCCGGGCCGCCTCGGCCGAGCGCATGGCCAGGCTGCGAACCTCCGAAGCCACCACGGCAAATCCCGCCCCTGCCTCGCCCGCACGGGCCGCCTCGACAGCGGCGTTGAGCGCCAGCAGGTTGGTCTGGAAGGCGATCTCGTCGATCGTCTTGATGATCTTCGTGGCCCGGTCTCCGGCCTCGCCCGTCTCCTGCATGCGCTCGTTTGCGATGTTCAGACTCTTGTAGCATTCCTTCTGGAGCTGATAGGTCACCTCTCCCGCCTTGCGGAGCTCCGCCGCGTTGTCGGCGGTTTGCCTGACCATGGAGGCCATCTCCTCGAGCGACGAGGAGGTCTCCTCGATCGAGGCGGCCTGCTCCGAGGCCCCTTCCGCCAATGACTGGCTCGCCGAGGCCACCTGCCCCGAGGCGGAGACGACCTGCTCCGCGGCCTCGGTCAGCCCGGCCATCGCGCGGTTGACGGGCCGGGTGATCGACCGCACAACGAGGATGCCGGCAAACACCATCAGGCCCCCGACGACGGCGAGAATCGCCAGGATCGAAAGCTCCGTGTTCCGTACCGTGGAGGCCACGATGGAGCGGTCCTTGCCGATGAAGAGCATGCCGATGACCTTCCCCGAGGCGTCCTTCAGGGGCCAGTAGGCCGTGTTGTATTCCTTCCCGAGGATCTTGTTGACGTCCAGGTAGCGCTGGCCCCTGGCGAGGACCGCATCGAGGACCTGCGGGTTGTCCATCTTCGTGCCGATGACGCGCTGGCCGTCCTTCATGATCGTCGTCGTCGCGCGCGTGTCGCCCTGGAAGAGGGTGCACTCGACGTCGAACATTTTCTTGATATCTTCGACGAAGGCGTGGTTCGCCGGGGTGAGGTCGATGCCCGTCGTGACGGAGCCCACGACCTTGCCGCCGAGCTTCACCGGGGCGCCCGCCCGCAGGGAGAACTTCACCACCGTGCCTTCCTCGATCCCTGTGGTGGCCTCGCCGGCGAGGGCCTTCTTCACGTTGGGCTGGTTCAGGACGCTGTCGCCCGCCTTGTCCGAGTGGCCGCGGCCCACCACGTTTCCGTCCTTGTCGGCGATCGTGACGAACCCGGCCTTCGAGTCGCGCATGACCTCCCTGCCCAGGCCCTGCACGAAGGCCGTGTCGCCCCGCACGATCGCCTCGGCCAGGTCCTTCCGGGCCGCCGTCAGCTGCGCCGCGGCGGCCATCTTCGCCGCCGTGTCGTCGACGCGCATCTGCACGGCGTCGGCCAGCTTGCCGATGTCCTGCTGCGTCTGGTCGCTGAACCCCCGGTTGACGAAGTAATAGGAACTCGCGAACACGCAGAGGCCGACGGTGAACACGGCGGCGGTCACGAGACCGATAATCTTGGTGGAAAGAGACAGGTTCTTCACAGGCATACCCCTCGACGCCGAATCGACTCCTCAGGCCGCGCGGCGGACCGCCACGAGATCCTCGCTGCTGAGGACCTTGTCGATGTCGAGCAGGATCTTGATCCCGCCTGCCGCCTTGGCCATCCCGAGGATGAAATCCGTGTT
>Ga0208197_1003064_pt1 | contig 13856 bp, 8 predicted proteins | sample AD_JPNNA4_MetaG_FD_184444 | JGI IMG/M metagenome (GOLD analysis project Ga0208197, IMG submission 184444) | Active sludge microbial communities of municipal wastewater-treating anaerobic digesters from Japan - AD_JPNNA4_MetaG (SPAdes) (version 2) | ecosystem: Engineered > Bioreactor > Anaerobic >...
GATGGGCGCGTCCGAAGAAGCTCTTGTGACAGCCGTTCCAGATAGGGCGAACGCTCGCCTCCTTCAGAAATTCCCAACCTTACGACCTTCTGTTGGACCTGGCCGCCCTTGCCGTGGATCACCACAAGCCAAATCGTGATCAAGCCCGTCTCGTCTCCATTGCCCTCAATGTTGCCAAAAAGCGCCCGATCTTCTGGTTTGACTGAGGCATATGCATCGAGCCACTGTCTAACCACCGGATGCTCGAGGCCCAGGAGGTTCAAATCCTCCTCCTGAAGCGCCTTGTCACGATCCGTGGTGAATCGGAGAGGCTCGGAATTCGGGCGGTTCAGCACAAAGACATCCTTACCACTGGGGCGCAACTCAGCGCCATCGAGGCGGGCTGCCCGCTGGGCGAAGGAAAGAAGCCGCTGCATGCCCCGGCCCTCGTCGTCGAACTGTTTGTAGTCGCCCAAATTGAATCTATCGAGGTCCTGGAAAAGCTCGAAGACCACCTCGCGAGCAAGGTTGGCATTGGTCATCGCAACTTCGAGCTCTTGCCGCGTGCGTTTTAGGGTCGGATCGAGGATCGCCTCCTGGTACAAACGGTCGTAACTGAGGCGGCTGCTAAGCTGACCCAGTACCTGGCCTCTGAGGTCTTCCGCAATCTGGCCATTGTCGTCCAGCTTGCCCAGGGTCTGAGCTATTCCGTGCAACTTTTCTTCGAGCAGCAGAAATATCTTGCCCTCGATGGTGTCCGATGCGACCAGGTTGTAGACTTGGGCAGTGTCCTTCTGCCCGTACCGGTGGATACGTCCAATGCGCTGCTCCAAATCCATGGGGTTCCATGGGAGATCGTAATTGAATAGCACTCGTGAGAACTGAAGGTTTATTCCCTCGCGTCCTGCTGCCGTGCTGAGCAGCACCTTGGGTCCATCGGGACGGCGGAAACGCCGCTGGGCCGCAACCTTGGCTCCGTGGTCGCCACCCTTCAAGACCTCGACGCGTTTTCCGGGGAAGACGGTGTCAATTGCTGCGCGCAGACTGTCGATGCTCCCGAGATAGGTGGTAAAGATCACGACTTTCTCGTCGGGGCTGATTCGCCAGAGTTGCCGCAGAGCCTCCAGTAGGACGCCTGTCTTGGTTTCCATCCCTTCGGGGAACTGATCGAGGAGTTCTCGAATCCTCCTTCGCTCCTCGGGAAGGGCCACGGAGACGAGGCTCACCACAGCATCTTCACCTGTGACTGCTGCAAGCTCGGTGTCGTCGTAACTCTCCGCGGTCTGGACGAAGGCAGCAGTCTCTTTCCGCTTCTTCAGGAGCTGGACCTTGGCGTCAGCGAGCAACTGTTCCGCCTGGGCCTTGCCGAAGATGTCATCAGGTAGATTGTGAATCTCGCGGATGAGCTCCCTTGCATCTTCGAGGGCGCGGTCCCGACCGTCCACATCCAACAGTTCGTCTCTCTCGATGGCCTCCTCGACGGTCAACATCAAGAGCCGCTTGCGCAAGGTCGCCCGGACTGCGGCGAAACTGCTTGCAGCGATCTTTTGGAAGATGGTCATGACGAATCCGAGCGCACGTCCCTGTTTCCCTTGGGTAGCCGCGAGGTTGTACCCGTCACGCAGGTAATCGAGCAGGGCCTGATAAAACATCATCTCCCTTTCGCCGAGCGTGAATCCTTGGGTATGAACAATCCGCCGCGCAAAAAGTGGACTCCCATCTGAGGCACAAGCATCCGCCTTGGTCCGTCGTATGACCACGGCGTTCAGGCGGTGTCGGTTCTCGACCATATCGCGCTCGTCTTCGAAAAGGGTTGGGTCAAGTAACCGCACGAGCATCCAGAACCGGAAATGGTCCCCCTGGTGCGGCGTGGCGGAGAGCAGGAACAGGTCCCGGCAATGGGCGCGAAGGGATTCTGCCAGCTTGAAGTTCTCGGTCTTGCGCGTCTTCTTGCCGGTTTTGTAAACACTCAGATGATGGGCCTCGTCGAATACCACAAGGTCCCACGGGGGCGCTTCCAGAAGTCTTTTTACTCGAACCCGTCTTTTAAGTGTATCCACGGAGACGATCAACCGGTTGTGCTTGGCGAAGGCATTTGACTTCCGGTCCGTTACGTCTCCCTCCGACCCAAATACCTCGAAATCGAGATTGAAGACCTCGTTGAGCTCGCGCCGCCAGTTGTCAACCAACCCTGCCGGCACGACCATCAGCGCCCGGCGCATTTCGCCGCGCGAGGCCAGCTCGCGAAGAATCAGGGCCGTCTCGATGGTCTTGCCAAGACCGACTTCGTCAGCGATGAGGAATCTCCTGGGCCTTGCATTGGCGACACGATGCACGATCACCACCTGGTGGGGTAGCAGGTCCACCTTGGCGGAGGTCAGGGTTGCCGCACTTTCCATGAGCGGCAGCTCGGCGGCTTCGATAGCCAGCCACAGGCGCTCGATAGCCTCCGGGGTGACCGGTTTCAGCCCGGCGATGACCCGGTCGGACCAACTTTCTGCTTCCTGAAGCGCTTGCAGCGGTACTTGTCGTTCACCCAGCGACCGAAAGAAGACGCGGACGAATCCCGTCGGCTCGAAGCCGACGACCACGCCTTCTCCCAGCTCGGGGTGTTCGACCTTCCGGCCGATCTGCAGGTCAGGAAATCCTTGCGACATAGTATCCAACTGTTACGCTCTTTCCCTGTTCGTCACGAATCAGGCGCGCAAGGTTCATCGTTGCGCTGCCGTCCCAGAGTGAGTGCGACAGCCGTACCCGCTCGCCGTCCCGGCGGATGAACAGCACCTCTTCGTCGGACGCTGTCAGCTCAAAAGATCTCTCATGGGTGCCGAAGCCGAACACCAGCCCACGCTGATCCCAACGAGCCTGGAATTCCTGCACGAAAGGCTTAACCCGGCTTTTCAGGAAATTCTGGGCCTCGGCCGGTTCCATGACATCGATGAAGGTCTCCATGCCGCACACGAGCACCGTCTGATGGTTACCCGGCGGCTCAACCGGCCAGGCATTCATCCATCTGAGAGCTTCTCGCATGGAAACAAGGGCGCTCCCGCCGATGAGCGGGCCGAGGGTGAGCCGGTCAAACACGATGCTTGATCCACGGCGAAGCCAAGCGCTTGAGGACATGTCCCGCATATGGTACTTCCACCTATAATCTACCTAAATCAATACTGACGCCCTGCGCATTCATCTCTTTGGCTAAAGACAATGAGACTTCTTCCACGCGATCCTTAAAGGGAATGTATATTAGCCCCTGGACATCTGATGGTCTTTCCATGGTATCAGGATTCTTTATTAATATTGCTACCTTGGAGCGACCTAAAATCGCAAGCAACATCCCGAGTTCAAGCACGACGTTTTGCCTGGCACGAAAAGCTTTTTCCGAGGGTTGCCCCGCTCGATGTCCCTCATCGTCGGGAGTCGCAAGAACAACGCCAAAGTTTACCTGCCCTTGATATTTTTCAAGCTTTTCAATAAGTGTCATCCCTTCCGATGGCAGTTGATCCAATATCAGCGGTTCAATATTCCAGCGTCTCAGCATCGCTTCGCGTTCGTTCCTTGCATTTGTATCATGGCCATAAACCACGAAGCATCTGCGAGTTATCCCTGTTTTAGACTCCGATACCTTAAGCCCGTCGTGCTCTCTTAGAACACGATCCACTGAATCTTGATCTTTTCCTTGGACATTCCATGTTCCTTTATCGTAGATATTCACAACCTGACCTGTCTTTAACTTTAGCTGCCAGCCGCTATCATTAGACAGTCGTTTCTCTTCAATAATTCTAAACCCTTTGTTTTCAAGAAGAGATTTTGCAGTTCCCGTGTCCATCATGTTTCCTCCGCCTCAAGCTGGGCAAAAAGTGTAAGCTGTTCGGCCCGCGGTTTGCCCGGCTTCGCTCGCCAATGGCTGACAAGGTCCAGCGCGAGCTTGGCAGCCCGTTGGATTCTCGTGTCCGGGTCGGTCAGGGCATACCATTCCAGAATCGGGTCCACCGATCTCTTGATCTGGAAGGTGGCCCGGTTGAGTTCGTCTGAAACATCCACGCCGCTGCCGGGCGTCGCTGCACCGATCAGGAAATGGGCCTGGTCCAGGTCGGTCTTGAGGACCTTGCGGTTTCGACCCGGGGCCGTGAAATACTGGAAACGCTCCTCGATGGGGATCACGTTCACCTGCGTTCCGACCACGCGAATCCAGCCTCGCGCCTCGATGTCCCCCTGGGAAACGCCCGTGCCGCGCAGCGTCTTGTGCAGCTCGTCCCGAGCCATGGAGCGGCGGCTTTGGAAGACGCGCAGGAACAGCCGCGATGCCGGTTCTGCCGCGTCGGGCGGACGGCGCTTTCCGTTCTCATCCTTGCCAGCCAGCAGGTCGTCCAGGAGCAGGTTGATCCCAAGGAGCGCGTCCCGCACTCCCAAGACCTGCCCGTCACCCGTAAAGACCTGGCCGTAATGGCGGCTGTAGAACTCGAGGGCCTTTCCCCGCAGGATGACCAGAAGGTCCGATTCGGGAAGCTCCTTTCCGTGGGAATGCTCCAGAAGCTCCTTGAGACGGGCCGCCTCGTCCTTGACCCACCGGCGCATCCGCGCCCAGCTCACGGCCTTTGGTTCTTCCAACCGTTTCCGGCAGACATGAATGATGTCGTATTCGATCTTCCGGGAACCGAACGCACCGGTCGCCCCTTTGGTCTCGTCGCTGCGGATTGGGTAGGTGGCGACCAGAAGGTATCCGGCGTTGAACAGGGCCTCAAGCACATCCACCCACGGCGCATCGGCGCTGTGGTGGAAGGTGAAAGCCATGAGACCTCCTTGCTTCAGGAGCCGTCCCGCCTCGGCCCAGCAGGCGGTGAGCGTCTGCTGATAGAAATCAGAGGCTGGTTCGGGCCTGTAGAGCGGGTTCGGGTCTTTCTCGCCGAGTTCCTTGTTGCCGGTCAGTTCGCGCACCGTGGCGAGAATACCGTTCGTGAGGAATCGCTCCCGCTCATAGTCCTCCCGGTCATCAGGGTGCTCGACGGTGTTGTCCACCGCCTCCACCGCGTGGGGAGTCCGTTCCGGCTCGAAGTACTTGCGCTCCGGCATGCCGCGGTACCACTTGAGCAGGGGCAGGCGCATCCAGACATAGAAGAAGTCCGCTAAGTCAGCGTAGAACAGATTGTTCCCGAAGGGAGGGTCGGTGATAACCAAATCAAAGGGGGTGCCGTTCAGCATCGAGAGGTCGGTGGATGAGCCGCAGAACAAGTCTGACGCTGCGGGACTAATAGTGTCTCCAATTTCCACTCTCGTACTCTTGGCCTTTTCGGTCTCTGGAAGAAGAGCAGCTTCCCAAGGTTCGTTTTCCCACCTAACCCCTTCAAGAGTGGCCGCTTGGGCAGATTGCCAATTCCCTCTTCCAAGCTGATTACAAACGCAATTCTCGATAACCAATGCTTTTGGGTGGTAGTTCGCGTTGGATAAATGTGGTGCCATGCAATCGCGTGAGATATCCCAGAAACAGAACATGTTCTGGTTCCGCAGATACTGCTGAAGCGCTCCCAGAGCCTGCTCGCGCACATCCAGCGGCCATTGGTTATCCGGCGCTTCGGTGATGGCGCGCAAGAGCTGGGTATGCACGAGAAGCTGGCGCGGGTTGAACATCTTCCACCAGTGGGTGTAGCCCCAACCGACGTTGACCCCGCCGTTGGCCCGCATCATATAGGCGTCCCAGCACTCCTGCCGCGGCCAGTAATCGTTCAGGTCGGTCTCATTGCGATCAGCCCATTCCCGCTCGGCCAGGATCAGCCGTTTCACATCGCCCGGCTCAACCGGTTTGAAGTAGCGGCCGTTGTAGCTGTACCCTTCGGCGTCGCACTGCGGGCAGTGACATTGCAGGGCATAGGCCGCCACGGGCGCGGTGTGCTTCGTGGGCTTGACCGATTCGAGGATGTCCTGTTTCTTGCCGCATTTCTGGCAGGTGAAGTAGGATTGCTGCGGCACCGTTCCCGTCCGCGTCTGAATTCGTGTGCCGTCGGCGAGCACGATCTCTCGGGGCAGGCCGAACTTCTTGCGATCCGCCGCGGACTCGGCGTCTTCCTCCCCTGCACCGCCCTCGTTTTCGCCGGCCTCTTCTTCGTCCTCTTCGATGATCTCTTCATCCGCCAGACGGATGCGCCCGCGGACCTCGACGAAGCGCATGCCCTCAAGCCGCCGTTCGAACCATCGTGCGGTCATCTCTGGATCGGCCCCGGCGTAACCACCCAGTTCCACGCCGCCATCGAGACCGGACGAGCCCTCCAGCCACTTGGGATGAATCAGAAGATACATGTAGACATGGCGGCTCTCGATGCCGAGGTCCTTCTTTTTAACGTTTCCTACTTTGAACTCATAGGCGACCAGGCTCCCCATCTGCAGCCTTCTGCCCCGGTGATCCTCGAGAACCTTCTTGACCTTTCCCCCGGCGAATGAACCGCATTTCGGGCAATGTAAACCGGTCTCAGCGTTTAGCTTCTCCAGGGCTTGATTGATTCGGTCCTGCTTCTCCTTTTGGTTTCCCTTGCTGTAGTCCTTGAGGAGTTGTGCGAACTCCTGGCTTGTCTCCGTGAAACTTGGCTCGTTATCGAGCACGACGCGTTCGACTCCCGGAGCCATGCGCGTCTCACCCAGCTCGATATTGAACTCATGACCGCAGGAGGGGCATGTCGAGGGGATGAAGTAGGCGGTCAGCCGCTTTTCGGCGATGACGGGCGAGCGGAAGATCGGTGTGCGATGATGGCAGCCTCGCGCATTGCAGGGTCCGTGCTTGGCCCAGAAGGTGTAGATGATTTCCGGCCCTTCCCACCGGTACCGGCCGCGCTGGTCCGGCGAAATCTCGGCAGGATCGACGTTCACGACCTTGCCGGTCTCCCGGTCCACCCAGCGGCCCGTGTGGCCCCGCGGACAGGTCGTAGTGTAGAAAGGCTGAACGAGGGGTTTGACCTTGGCCTCGATATCCTCGAAGAGCGCTTTGACTTGAGCGGGATCGCTGCAGGCAAGCTCGTTCTTCGTCACGAACCAGGCCACGGGATTGAGATCAACGCCCGCCATCTGGAAGCCAAGCCGAGCGCCTTCGACCAGAGTGGTCCCGCCGCCCATGAAGATGTCGAGCACCCTGAGTTTGTGAAAATGCCCGGCCTTCTGGTGATTGCAGTAGTAATGGTCCCAGACTCGTTTTGCCGCCTGGGATGGATCGTCTGGCGCAACTGTCGCGGCCGCGATCAGCAAGCTCCGAAAGACGCTGGAGCGGCGACGGGCCCACCACTTGGACATCTGATAGATGGGCTTACCCGCATTACCTTCGAGGTTAGATAGCGCGTTGATAGGAGCGATGGGAAAATCCACTTCCAGGCAGACCGGCGGTCTGCCCGGATCGCTGAAATCAGGGACCGGAAGACGGATGGCCTTGCCGAGGTTGGGCGGCTCGTAACCGTTCGCCTTCTTGCGAGCCTTCTTCCCGGCCGACTTCTCGTCAGCCGGCGTTGGCTCCACTCCAAACAGATCGTTCTTACCGTTACTCATCATGCGCTCCGTGATCACAGCGGCGGTAGTTCGATGAAGGGCACAGCGACCTCCAGAAGGCTTAAGCCCCCATGACATACATGGGGGAAGCCGCCCTGGACCTTCCATTTTCTCTGGCCCATGACGATGTGGTGCTCGTTGTGGCTTACCACAATCGGGGGCATGAACCGTTCCTGCCAAGGGCCATTTACTTTCTTGTACCGGGCTGCGCCGAAGGTCTCGCGAAGCTTTTCGATAACATCCGGATCGATCTCTTCGCTCGAAAACAGCTTGCTCACTGCATAACCGTGGTCGGACGTGATGACCAGCTTTCTTCCTTGCCGAAGCCTGTTAGCGAAGTTCCAGAATCCGTCGTCTTGGAGCGTTGCAGCCGCGGCCTTGTAGATTTGATCCGGGAGTTTCTTGTGAACGTGGATGAGATCGTCGAGCCAGCTATGCCACACGAAGACGTTGGACTCGTGGGGAATGCCCCCGACGGCGTCCTCAAATGGGACGCTGATCACATCCGTGTAAGCATTTGATGGAAAAAGACTGAAACTGCCCGGAGCGCCATTTCCCGCCAGATGACTGCGAGAAGGTACCCCCAGCGCATGGGCAAACTGGTCCGTGTCGGACGGCGCTTCAGCGCCGGTCACACGCACATCGGTGGGCTGAATATGTCGTGCTTGAGCGCCTCCCAAGAGCCAGGGCATCTCGCGCAGGGAGAGGGCATCCAGCACAAGGACGGCGCGGCCGATGCTGGATGGCGCAGCACACCATTCCTTTAGGTGGGTGGCGGTCCTGGGAGCGGCTTCCGGGTACGACCCCCATAATTCCCAGGCGGTCTCGGCAAGGAGGCGGTCGGGAGCGACGGTCTGGTTATGGAGATCGACTGGGGAGACGCAGGTTTCGGCCAGCTCCCTTAATCGCGCGAAGACGCCGCTCCATGCGTCTGTCGGCGAGGGAGAGTCCAGGATGATGTCCAACCAAGCAGGTGCGCTCATTCTTCGCCTCCCTCCTTGGTGAAGGTCACTTCCATGGAGGCTTTGAGACTCGAAGGAAGGCGCGTGAGAATCTGCTTCACCTGCTGTACGGTGAGGTTGTTGAATTCGATCTTTGTCGTATCCAGAACGGCGCTGGGATCAACGCCCCACTTTTCGAAGCATGCGGTCAGGTTGATGCCGGTGGTCGCTTCGTCCGTCCGGTGGACCTCCGTAGCCTTGGTCACCGGGGGCACGTGACCCACAGGTCCTGTCGGCGGCGTAACTGGAGGTATCACCGGGGGCTGCGGACCACCGCCGGTGGGCGGTTGCGGTGGAAGCACGGGAGGATGAATCCCTGGGCCCGTAACGGTCGTTCCACCAACCGCAGCCGGAAGGCCAAGTTGGATCTGTCGCATCTCCTGCCCGGAGCGGAAAGCCCTGGATCGAATAAAGCGGAGCGCTTCCTCATCGCTCGAATGCTCCGGCAGGCGGCCAACCCAGGTCCCGCCGACATTGACCACGATTTTGCCCCGCGAGACGATCTTCAGAATCTCTTCATAGATGGGGGTCTCACCAAGGAACGGTATGGCATCCTTGGTGTCCGGCGGCGGCGGTTCAGTAAGTTCGTCGAGCAGGTCCCCCACCAGGCATGATTCCTTGGCCCGCTCCAAAACCAGGGACTGAAACTCCGCTGGATCAAAGAGGTCCTCGACAAGAGATTTCTCGACTGCGGTCGGGATTTCCCCGCCTTGCGCGGTCACACGTTCCACGTCGAATACGCATTGATCTGGTTGCTGGTAATTCCAGCGCCGCAGCACGGCAAACCTGTCGAAGCGCTTCTTCAGCGCGTCCCGAAGCGGTTTGTCGAATTCCTCTTTTAAGCCGCGGTATTTAGAATCATCACGCCACGCAATCGAGGTAAGGTAGGAGCACCTTGAGCAGAAAAGAAGTTCTGCATCCTGATAAATGCTTTTCACTCCGTCCGAAGGCAACAGGAATCGGACGGTGTTCCGCTTCGCAGGGACATGACTGGCGAGCCATTTCCCGAGAGCATCAACCCGCTTCCCCTCGCTGGTCTGCAGCGGCTCTGGTATGACAATGAGAACCGGCCTGTCCCATTTCGAGGGCTTGTCCAAATCATCGACATCAGCCCATGGGTCATTCTGCCAGTTTGGGCCGAGAGCTATGACGCGAGAGGAGGATTGCCTTGTTTCCGGAACAAGGATGTGCCGCAGGGTATTGCGTACGTGCTCAATATCTTTCCCCGGATAGACCGTTTGACCCACCTCGGCAGCCGAAACGCCCTGTTGCCATAGCTTGTCGTTCTTGGCCGAAGCACGAACTTTCGAGCGTGGATTTTCTTCCAAACCAAACCGCAGGCGACCGTCCGGGCTTTCTTCGCCATGGATGTTTATGCTAGCCTCAATCAATTGGACGAGTTCGCCCTGAAACGAATTGTCGTCGACGGGCTGCTCCCGTGTAATGTCGAGCTGAAGCTCTTGTCGCGTCCCACCCGCGTTTCTTCCGGGCGACATGGATCGCATCCAGAGCGCGCTGACCAGTTCGCGCGCATGGGGTACAGGGGCTCCGATTGTCTTGACTGTTTCGAGATTTCGTTGGGCCACTTGCCGGAGCCTCTCCTGCTCACCTATTGTGGCAATCGAATCCAGCAGCGATTGAACGCCGCACGCATCATCATCTACAAAGAAATCGGCCGGTGTGATGATCGGGACTTTTTCTCCTCTTTCCCGGTAAACTGAGGCAAGAATGCGAATAAGGTCACGAGTTTCCTGAGCGGCTTCAGCCATTAGGATGTGATCTTCCAGTAGCTCCATAAGCTCCGGCGAGAACGGCCAGCAGGCCATGACCTCCGATACGACGCGAGATCTTTCGGATTCCGGAAGATGAGAGAAACGAAGCCGGAAGCGCTCGGACGCATAGGAATCAAGAAGACTTCGTATCTCGTCCGTCGGGATGTTCTGGCGGTTCTCAAAGAGACGATATAGGAGCAGATTCTTCCGGTCTTCCTTTGCAGTGGGCCCCCGGAAATCAACGATGACGGGACCATCACGGTGGACTTGTCTAAAGGCATCCGTGTTGTTATTGAGCACCGAGACGACAAGAATCAGAAGGTCTGGTCGGTCCTTGGATAGTTCAGACAGATTCTGGATGAAATTCTCGGCCAAGGTCCGGTACTTGATTCCTTCCGGCCCAGGCTGATCACTCAGACCGTCGAACCACTTCTGGAATTCATCGAGAATCAGCGCTACGGGTTGAGCCTCGAACATCTCCTCCAAAAGGGATCGCGGAGGGTATGGCCGACCCATCTGGTTGAATTTGCCTCTGAAAAAGTCTCCCTTGGGGTGACGCTCGAATATGAGGTCCCACAATAGAGGGTACTCATGGTTGTGGACCGGTTCCGAAATGGCAAAGAATCCGCCATCGAGAACAAGCCCACTCAAAGGCTGCGCGCCAAGTCTGTTTCCCCATTCATTGGCCCACTTCTGAACCTGAGAGGACGATTCGACTGCGTGGTGCATCACGGCCATGATGTGAGATTTACCACGGCCCCGGTCCCCCATCAGGACAATGGGGCGCTTCGAGCGATCTGTGCTGACCGCGCGCAAAGCAGTCTGAACGTCCGCTGTTGGATATGTAATTGAAAGGATGAAATCCGGTGTTCTCTGAGCGGCTCCGGTGTTGTCCTTCCTGCGCAGGGCAATGGCTGTGCCCGGCATCTGGGAACCGAGGAATTCGTCTCGTAACTTTAGGTTCAGCATCATCAGCCTCCGCGCTGGGTTATCTCTTCCTGCCGTCAGTTGTCTGGCCCTGCTCGTTGTCTCCGGCCCCGCCTGTCTTCACCCACTCGTCCACTTCGTCTTTGCGGAATTTCCACAGGCGGCCCATCCGGTGTGCCGGCATTCGCTTTTCAGATATCCATTTGTAGACCGTATCCCGCTTGATGCCGAGATAGGCCGCAATCTCATCTACGGAGAGCCATCGATCTTCCATCAATGACTTCAGTCGCACAGGGTCTCGTCCCATTCCTGAACGTCCTCAGTTCTCCGGTTAAGCGAAATGCCCGGCCCAAGATAGCCCCATCGGCTTCCATCCGGTCTGATCAGACCAAACTGGCATATACTATACGAAATTCGGCGTGCCTGTCAAACGGTTTTTCCGAGTTTCTCCGGATTTGACCGAACGGAAGCTACCGGGGCCAGCAAGACCCACCGAGAGGTGTAAACCTCTTCCAGATCGGGTCTTCACCCACATAGAGCCAAGCCGGCAGCACGGTTCCGTGGACCTGCGCCGAAACCAGGACGCTGCGGTAGAGGCAGGGACCGCCGGGGTGAAACCCCTCCAGCCGGTCGATGGCCGGAAGGCGGTTTTCGTGATCGTCGAAGGTAAGAACTTCCCCGTACGCGGGGCCCCAGGGTGCGGCCGTGGCGTTTTCTTGGTGCCGGTCGGGGGTTGGCTCGGGATTGGACATGCAGGCCATCACGGGCGCTTGTGTGGCCACGTCGGCGAGTGGATTGGTGGTCCCGATGGCCAGGATGTCCTCCTCCGGGGCCTGTAGGATCGGCATTCCGGATAGCAGCCAGTGCTGTTAAACAAGACGGCTCGTAAAACTTCAGAACGGGAGAATTCGGAAGGGACATTTTCGGAGAGCGCGCACAACCCCCACATTTGCACTCGAACCCCAGGCGGTGGGTTTCGAAATGGAGAATCAGGGTAAATGTTCGGGCGAGCGTAAGTCGGCGTGGACACGCCTGAAACGACGAGACCCCGGGGGGATCACCCCACGGGGTCTTGCGTTAAACAAGAACCGCTGAAATCAGCGGATTGAATTTTGGCTCCCCGGACATGACTCGAACATGTGACCCGCTGGTTAACAGCCAGCTGCTCTACCGACTGAGCTACCGGGGAATGAGTCGGTTCGAAAAATCGGAAACCGGATATTAATGGAAAGACCGCCCCTTGTCAAGAGCGGTCTTTTATCACAGGCCCTGCGCTTGCCCGCCTACCTGCAGCTCGTGCAGACCATGAGCTTGCTCATGGGCACGCCGGTTTTTCTGCTGATCCACTTGAGCTGGTCCTCGGGCGCGAAGTACCGGCCGCACGTTTCGCAGGCGACCATCTTGAAGGTCTTGTCCCAGATCACCCGGCGATCCCCGGCGGACTCCATCCTGACGAACCCCGTCGGGCAGACGTAGGCGCAGGAGCCGCACCCGATGCAGGCATCGGCGATGTACTCGATCTTGGGTTCGGTCACGCTGCGACCCAGGCCGCGGTCGAGAAATTTGAGGGCGTCGACGCCGACGATCTCGTGGCAGGTCCTCGTGCAAAGACCGCAGAGGATGCAGTCGCTGCCCTTGGCTTCCCCTTCGGCCACCTGCACGCCCAGGCTCTCCGCCACGTCGCGCACGGCCTTCGTCGTCGGGTACTTGCCGTACAGAAGCTCTGCGGCAAGCCTGCGGCTCTCCTTGACCCTGTCGGAGTTCGTCCGGACCTCCATTTTATCCCGCACGGCGGCATCGCAGGAGCTCGTGATCTGCCACTTGCCGTTGGCCTTCACCTCCACGACGCAGAGGCGGCAGGCCCCGAAGGGCATGAGATCCTTGTGGAAGCACAGGGTCGGGATCTGGATGTGATTCTCCCGGCAGGTCTCCAGGATCGTCGCCCCGTCGTTCGCCTCGAACTTTTTGCCATCGATCGTGACGTTCAGCATCGAAACTCCCCTCGAAATCTGGTCTCTTCCGGCTCTTCATGTGTCCCGCCCGGTCCTTGCCGCCGAGTGGACGGAATAGACCGGACAGACTGAAAAGACTTATTGATTGTTATTCCCAAACCGCCAGCCGGTAGCAGCGCAGGCAGCGGTTCGCTTCCTTCATGGCCACGGCGTCGCTGTAGGGGCCTTCGACCTCGTCGAAGCCCTTGACGCGCACCTTCGGGTCGAGCAGGCTCACCTTCTCCTGGGGACAGGCGTCGACGAATCCCATGACCCGCTGGGACCCGACATCGATTCCCTTGAAGCTCACCTCGGGCTCGAGGGTCCTGCCCTGCAGGTAGGCATCGATGCTGCGGGCCGCCTTGTTGCCGGCATCGAGGGCCTCGATGAGGGTGGCCGGCCCGGAGACGCAGTCGCCGCCGGCAAAGACGCCTTCCAGGTTGGTCCGCAGCGTCTCGGGGTTCACCTCGATGGTGCCCCACCCTGTCACCTGGATCACGTCCTTTGCAAACCCGAGATCCGGCCTCTGGCCGATGGCAGGGATGACCATGTCCGCCTTCACCTTGAACTCGGAGCCCTTCACCGGGATGGGGCGCCGACGCCCGCTGGCATCGGGCTCGCCCAGTTTCATCCGGATGCACTCGACGCCCTTGACCCTGTTGCCT
>Ga0208197_1003091_pt1 | contig 13738 bp, 10 predicted proteins | sample AD_JPNNA4_MetaG_FD_184444 | JGI IMG/M metagenome (GOLD analysis project Ga0208197, IMG submission 184444) | Active sludge microbial communities of municipal wastewater-treating anaerobic digesters from Japan - AD_JPNNA4_MetaG (SPAdes) (version 2) | ecosystem: Engineered > Bioreactor > Anaerobic...
GGACCCGGAGCATCACGCTGGGCGTGGGGATCCCCACGGCGCCCACGCTGTCGATGAACCCCTACAGTTCCACCCCCGATCTGTACGTGACCGTGAGTGGAGGGTCGGGCGTGGGCGCCACGACGGCCCGGGCGCCGGTCAACCCGCCGTCGCTGCCCAATCGGACGAACATCATTCACTGGCGGGACCTGCGGGTGCATTAGAAGACGCTGATGCGGCCCGGCCGCGGGCCGGAAGTTGGAAAGCAGGGGTATTGGTCACTCCGGCAAGGCAGGAAACGTTCACTGAGAACCAAGGGGTCAGCAGCCATGAAAAAGAAAACGGTCCTTCTCTACGCATTGTGCGCGACGATAGCGCTGTCTGTAGGAACGTCCCTTGAGGGCTTGGCCCTCGAAACGGACGAGACGGGACTGTTCACATCGGTTGCCCCCGACGCCATGATCGTGCTCGATCTCTCGGGCAGCATGAAGTGGAACCCCCCGGGGGACCACAATGCCTATAACCTCCCCATCAAGGAGTACAGCAACCCCGCCTGCGAGGGGCCTTTCTACAACGACCAGAGCGTGCCGGGCTACACGACCTACTGCTCGCGCTTCGAGATCGCCCGCAAGACCCTGTTCAGCGTCCTGGACGACACCCACAACGGCACGATCAACAAGGATGACGAGACGAGCCTCAACATTCGCTTCGGCCTCGGGAAGTTCCAGGGCAGCACGTACACGAAGCTCCGCGACATCGGGACGAAGTACTCCCTGATCTACTGCGGGAACAATACCGCGTGCACCCGGAACCAGACCTCGGGGGACACGTACAGCATCAATTACTGGATGACCTATTCCAATGTCGTCGGGGCCACGCCCCTCGTGTCGGGCCTGACGGGCGTCAAGGCCTACCTCGACGCCCACAAGGCGGCGGATGCCTACAAAAACTGCCGTCAGAAATTCGTCATCCTCGTCTCCGACGGGGCCGACACGATGAGCTGCGGCGGCACGGGCTACGATACCCAGGCCGACCAGTACAAGCGCCGTCGCGAATCCGTGCTGGCGGCCAAGGCCCTGGCCGACGCGGGCTACAAGGTCTTCGTCATCGGCATGGGCAGCAACATGCCCAATTACCTGAAGAGGACCCTGAACTGGATGGCCTACTACGGCGGGACCGACAACCCGCTCGTCGAAAACGTGGGTGACACGACGGCGTTCGACCCCGGGGCGGTGACGACCTGCGGCGGGTCCTCCACGACAGGGACCTGCGACGGGACGAGCGATCAGTGCTTCGCCACGTCCAACGACCCCGCCGAGCTGGAGCTCTCGGGCTACGCCTTCCTGGCCAACAACGCCACGGAGCTCGAGGCGGCCTTCCGGCAGGCCATCAGCGTGATCCGCGAGGCGACGTACTCCTTCACCCAGGCCTCGGTGGCCTCTTCGAGACTCGTGGACGAGAACTTCATCTACGAGGCGGCCTTCCAGCCCATCAACGGCGACCCCTTCTGGCTGGGTCATCTGACAAAGTACCAGATCAACAACGACGGGACGATCGGCGCGGCGCTGTGGGATGCAGGCCAGGCGCTGCAGGGGAGAGCCGCGGGGGACCGCACGATCCTGACGTACAAGGCCGGCGCGCTGACTGCGTTCAACACGGCAAACATCACGATGACCGACCTGAACGTTTCCACCCCGACGCGGCGGGACGAGGTCGTGGGGTTCATCCGGGGCGAATGCGCGAGCCCGCCCTCCGTTTGCTACAACCGCGATAACTGGAAGCTGGGGGATACCTTCCGCTCGAACCCCGTGACGGTGGGCACGCCTTCGCTTTACTATCGGGATTTCGTGGACAGCGCCAGGGCCTTCAACACCTACCGCACGACGCATGTCCGAACCTCGGCCAACGGCCAGCGCATCGTCGTCTCCGGCGCCAACGACGGCCAGCTGCATGCCTTCCGGACCGACACGGGGGCCGAGGTCTGGAGCTTCATACCGCCCAATGTCCTGAGCAAGCTCAAGGACATCGCCCATAAGTCCCACCCCACGGGTCTGACCCATCAGTACTTCGTCGACGGGCCCATCTCGGTGGCCGACGCGTGGCTCGGGACGGGCGACGGCACCGTGAAATCACCAAGCGATTGGCATACTCTCTTGATCTTCGGCGAGGGAAGGGGAGGAACGAGCACCCTCTGGAGCTCGTCGAGCTCCTGCGATTCCGATTTCCGGAACATCTATGCGTCGGGCTACGAGAACTACTGCGGCTATCATGCCTTGGACATCACGGACACCGCGGCCCCGGCATACAAGTGGCGCATCCGCCCGATTCCGGGCCAGGAGCCTTATATGGGCGACCCCTGGAGCAAAATGATGGTGCACCGCGTGAAGATCAACGGCTCTGAGAGGTGGGTCGGCTTCATCGGCGGCGGGCACAACCTGTCAAGCTGCAGCGGGCCGGACTGCGATCAAAGGGGAAAGGGATTTTTCGTCGTCGACCTGAAGACCGGTGAAGTCCTCTGGGGTTTCACCCAGGCCAACGATTCGCGCATGAACTACGCCATTCCGGGTACCGCGGCGATCGTCGATTCCGACATGGACGGATTTACGGATCTGGCCTACATCGGCGACATGGGGGGAAATGTCTGGAGATTCCGCTTCTGCACGGCGACGGATTCCTCTTGTGGGACCGGCTCGTGGACGGGTTCCCTGCTCTACGAACGGGGAGGCGGGAGCGGGCAGATCTACGATCAGCCTTCCGTCAGCAGGGACAACAGGGGCAATCTCTGGGTGTACTGGGCGACAGGCAACAAGGCGGAACCCATTGCCATGGGCGGGGGGACTGACGCGTTCTACGCCGTCAAGGACATCGGCCTCACCGGGACACTGAATGAAAGTTATTTGGAGAACATCACGTCGACAAACTCCTATGCCGATGATCCCGGCAAGAAAGGATGGTACATCATCTTCAGCGGGATGGGGGAGCGGTGTATTTCCGAGCCCACCGTCTTCGGGGGGATCGTCTACTTCACGACCTATACCCCGGCGGCCGCGCTCGGCGGAGACATGTGCAACAACGCGGGGACCGCAAAGCTCTATGCCGTGAACTACATCACAGGGGCGGGATCCCTCACAGGGGGGACGCGCAACATGACCCTTGGCATTGGAATCCCCACGGCGCCGGTTCTGTCCATCAACCCGCACAGCAGCACACCGGACCTGTATGTCACCTTGAGCGGCGGCGCAGGGACGGGGGCCACCACCATGCGCGCCAATGTGAACCCGCCGTCGATCGCCAACCGCACCAACCTGCTGAACTGGCGCGACGGGCGGTTTCGTTGAGGGGGCGCGGGCCCGCTGTGCAAGAAAAACCGCTTGACCCCTGCCGCCTGATGCGATAGATTCCAGCCGTTTTCGGGCGGGACCCCGTCGGGGTCCCGCCCCCTGAACCCTCCCTCCTTCAAACAATTTTCCCTTCGGATTGCACGGACGGCGGGAACGAGCCGACAACCGGCAGGCCGGGATGTGCGTCCAGAGTTCATTCCGGGGGACCTCTGCGCTCGATGCTCGGGCATCGATGGAGGTTTCCGCCATGCGCCGATTCGTCCGCACCGCGCTTGCCGCCGTCCTGAGCAGCCTGGTTTCCGTCGGCCCCGCACTCGCCGATGAGGCCGGCGACGAGGTGCTCTTTGCCGCCGTTTCTCCCGATGCCATGATCGTCCTCGATCTGTCGGGCAGCATGCGCTGGAACCCGAAGGGCGAGGCCGACAGCGCACAGGAGCCCCTGAGGCGCTACGGAAACGGTTCGTGCTCCGGCGAAACCTTTTACGACAGCCCCCGGCCCGGCTTCGCGACGGACTGCGCCCGCTACCTCGTCGCAAAGCGGGCCGTCTTCGCCATCCTCGACAGCAACCGGGACGGGGTGATCGACGGCCGCGACGAGGCCGGTCTCAACGTCCGCCTCGGCTTCTGGCGGTTCAGCAGCGGCAACCGCCGGCACCGGGACATCGGGCAGCCCTACGCCTCGATCTGGTGCGGACGCGCCGGCTGTGCGGGCATCGACGCGGCCTACGCGGGCGAAGACTCCGTGCTGTTCTGGACCGACAGGGCGATGGAGAGGCAGCGCGTCGGGGGCGGCACGGGCCTGGCGGCCTGCATGGAGGCCGTGAAGCCCTACCTCGACGATCACAGGAGGGCCGACGCGTATCGAAACTGCCGGCCCAAGTTCGTCATCCTCGTCACTGACGGGGAGGACACGCTGTACTGCGGCGGCAACGGCTCCGAAAGCCAGCGGGACCAGTACAAGCGCCGGCGGGCCTCCGTGGCAACGGTCAAGGCCCTGCGCGACGGGGGCACCAGGGTTTTCGTGATCGGCATGGGCAGCCACATGCCGGATCACCTCAAGAACACGCTCAACTGGATGGCCTTTTACGGCGGGACGGAGAACCCCTTCGCCGTCCGGAAGGGCGACCCGTCGAGCCTCGACATCAACGCGATCGCGGCCGCCCCCTGCGCCGAGTCGCCGACGATTGGCGCCTGCAGCGGAGCGGGCGGCCGGTGCTTTGCGACGTCCAATGACCCCGGGGCGCTGGAGCTCGACGGCTACGCCTTCCTCTCCGCGGACGCGACGGAACTCGAGGCGGCCCTGCGCACGGCCGTGACCGCGGTCCGCGACGCCGTCTATGCCTTCACCGCCCCCTCGGTGCCCACGGCGCGCGTCGCGGAGGAGAACCACCTGTTCGCGGCGTCCTTCCGGCCCGCGCCTGCCGATCCCTTCTGGCGCGGCTCGCTGCGGAAATACGCGATCCTGTCGGACGAGTCCGTGGGCGGCGTCCTGGCCGACGCCGGGACGGTGCTCCAGGCCACGGAGGCGGCCGACCGGAGAATCCTGACGCTCAAGGGAGGGGCCCTGGTCCCGTTTGACGCGGCGAACCTCTCGTCGGCGGATCTCGGGGTGGGCGACGAGCAGCGGCGCGATGAAGTCGTCGGCTACATCCGCGGCGAACCGGCGTTCAACCCGGAGAAGGACGCCCGGGGCAACGTCTGGAAGCTGGGCGACATCTTTCATTCGAACCCCGTCACGGTGGGCACGCCCTCGGCGTATTTTGCCGACCCCGGGGACCGGGGAAGATCCTTCGAGTCCTACCGCGCCGCCAACCGGCGCACATCGACAAACGGCAGGCGGGTGATCGTGGCCGGCGCCAACGACGGACAGCTGCACGCCTTCCGGACGTCGGACCTCTCCGAGGCCTGGAGCTTCATCCCCCCGAATCTTCTGCCGAGGCTCAAGGACATCGCCCACCGGCGGCACCCGACAGCCCTGGCGCACCGCTTCTACGTAGACGGGCCGATCACCGTGGCGGACGTCTGGACGGGCACGGGCGACGGAAGGGTGAAATCCCCGGGCGACTGGAAAACGATGCTGGTGGTCGGGCTGGGACGAGGGGGCGACAGGACGCTCTGGAGCGCCTCGGCATCCTGCGACGCGGCCTTCAGCGGTCATCCCCTCCCGGGCGGCGGATTTACCACCTACTGCGGCTACCACGCCCTGGACATCACCGACACCCTCAACCCGAAAGCCGCCTGGCGGATCCGTCCTACGGCCTCCCAGGCGCCCTTCCTGGGCGATCCCTGGAGCCGCATGGTGATCCGCAGGGTGCGGGTCGGGTCCCACGAGAAGTGGGTCGGCTTCATCGGCGGGGGGCACCGCCTGACCCCGTGCAGCGGCTCGGCCGACTGCGAGTCCCGGGGGAAGGGCTTCTTCGCCGTCGACGCCGTCACGGGGAACATCCTCTGGAGCTTCAACCGTCAATCCCCCGGCGGCGGTCTCATGACCGACCCCCTGCCGGCGACAGCGGCCGTGATCGATTCGGACATGGACGGGTTTGCCGACAGGGCCTACATCGGGGACCTGGGGGGCAACATCTGGCGCTTCACGTTCTGCAGGGCCGCCGACGGGGAGACCTGCACGACGGCCGACTGGAAAGGGTCCCTGTTCTTCCGGCGGGACGGCCTGACCGGCCCGGTCTATTTTGCCCCCGCCGTGGCGAGGGACGCCGCGGGGAATCTCTGGGTCTACTGGGGCACCGGCGACAGGCTCGAGCCCCTTGCAGCGGGGGAGACAAGGGACGGGTTCTTCGGCGTGCGCGACCGCGGGGCCTCCGAGCCGCGGACACGCGCCGATCTCCAGAACATCAGCGGCGCGACGCAGCGGTTCACCGCGCCGGATACCCGGGACGGGTGGTACATCCTCTTCGGCGGCAAGGGGGAGAAGCTCCTGGCCACCCCGACCGTGTTCGGCGGCGTGGCGTACTTCACGACCTACACGCCGGAAAGCGGCGCGGGCGATCCCTGCGAGCAGGCGGGTCATGCCCGGCTGTACGGCATCTCCTACCTGGACGGGGCGGGGGCCTTCGCGGGGGCAGAGAGGATGATCGCGCTCGGCAGGGGGATCGCCTCCGGTCCGCTCATCTCCGAAGGGCCCGAGGCGGGCAGGGGCGGCATGTTCGGGTGGGTGAGCGGCGGCGACGGTGTCTCGGCGGAGCCGTGGAAGGGGGTCCCCGCGCCGAAGTGGCCCGAGAGCCGGACACACCTGCTGCGATGGCGGGACACGCGCATCCGATGAAAGAAGAGGGTGAGAAGGTGAGAAGGTGAGAAGGGAAGAGATGATACGAGTAAGAAGGGAAAAGAACAGGGAGGGGACAGGATGAAAACAGGATGCGGAGGTAGCCCCGGAGGGTTTACGCTCGTGGAGCTTCTCATGGCCGTGACCGTGGGACTTGTCATCCTGGCGGCGGTCCTGTCCGCCGTGATGGCGGGACAGCGCTCGGCCGCGGGGATCGAACGCCGGGTCACCACGGGACAGGACGCACGGATCGCGCTGGAGATCATGGGCGCCGAAATCCGGATGGCCTCCTACAACCCCCTGTTTGTGGCGGGCCTCTGGGTCGACCCTGACAGCTGCGGGCCGGCGACGGACCCAAACCGGAGGGGCATCCAGGAGGCCACGGCCTCGTCGCTCACGGTCGAGACGGATCTGGATGCGGACGGGCTCTGCGGAAGCTCGCCCAGCGAGATCATCCGCTACGCCTACGACGACCGCACGGCGAGGGTCACCCGGGAGACGATCCGGTGCTCGGCAGGCCGACGGACGTCATCAGGGGCGCAACCCTTCCTGGGGCCCATCCCCTCGAACGCGGCCGTGCGGACCCTGCGGGTCATCAACGGCGAGGTGCCGCTGTTTCGCTATTACGACGGCGCGGGCGCCGAGGTCGTGAACCTGCCCGCCGAGATCCCGCGGATCCGGCGCATCGAGATCGCCCTGGTTGTGGAATCGGCCGAGGCCGATCCGCGCACGGGTCAGCCGCGGCGCATTGCGCTGTCGACCAGCGTCGTGCCGAAGAATCACGCGGTCCGATTCTGAAAAGGGGGGAAAGAACCATGCCGATCACGAAGGAATGCGGCTTTGCCCTGATCGCGGCGATCCTGGCAAATCTCATGCTCCTGGCCGCGGGGATCATCGCCCTGAACCTATCGACCCAGGACCTGCGGATCAGCACGAGGATCGTCGGCGAAAAGAAGGCGATGAGCGCCGCCGAGGCGGCAAGCCACTGGCTTATGCTCCATTTCGACCCCGCAAACCCCGGCGCATCGGTGAGGGCGGACCGGCCGCTGACGGAGCTGGCGTCGGGGCTCGAGCCCCGGGGCCGCGTGAGCATCACGCAGCCCGTGCCCCCGGTTGCCGGCCCCCTGCAGATCCACGGACCGGCAGGGTTCGACATGGCCTCTAGCCCCTGGGTGCTCGTGCGCTACGACACGACGATCACGGGCCGGAACGACGATCACCGGACAAGCGTGACCGTCGACGTGGGACTCGGGTTCGGTCCGGTGGTCGCGGAGGGGTACCGGTAACAAGAAGGTGAGAAGGTGGGAACGTGAGAGGGTGAGAAGAGCGGAGATGTCGTTTGCGCGCGCCGCCTCATTCCATCGAAAATCACTTGACATTACGCCCTCGAGCGGCTAGTGTGGCCGCGGTTTCCGACAGGAAAGAACAGTTCCCCCGCCGGGGGAAACGGTGAGAAAAGAATTGGCCGCCGGGCCTTTTTTTTATTATAGTCATCAAGGGTTTGCTGCAGACATGAAGGAACGCATCATCAAGCTTCTGGAAGAATCGACGGCCCAGTGCCGATCCGAGGGGCTCTTCGAGGTGCAGAGCCTCCCCTTCATTGAACTGGAGGTGACGCGGGACGAGTCGCACGGGGACTATGCCTCGAACGTGGCCATGGTGATCGCCTCCCAGGCCCGGAAGAACCCCCGCGCCATCGCCCAGGCGATCGTCTCGAAACTCAAGGATGACGGGGGGCTGCTGAGCAAGGTGGAGATCGCGGGCCCCGGGTTCATCAACTTCTTCATCCGGGAGGAGTGCTGGCGCGGCCGGCTGCTGGACATCGAGCGCCTCAGGGAGCGCTTCGGCACGCTCGACATCGGGGCGGGGCGGAAGGTCCAGGTGGAGTTCGTGAGCGCAAACCCCACGGGACCCCTGCACATCGGGCATGCGCGGGGAGCCGTGACGGGAGACGTCATCGCGAACATCCTCAAGGCGAGCGGCCACGACGTCGTCAAGGAGTACTACATCAACGACGTGGGCAACCAGATGCGGACCCTCGGACGCTCGGTCTACCTCCGCTACCGCGAGGCGCTGGGCGAGGCGATCGACTTTCCGTCGGATCACTACCAGGGCGACTACATCGCCGAGCTGGCCCGCGAGATCCTTGCCCGTGACGGGGACCGGTACGCGGCACGGCCCGAGGACGAGGTCCTGCCGTTCTTCACGTCCTACGCGGCCGGTTCCATCATGCAGGGAATCAAGGACGACCTGGCGGCCTTCGGCGTCCTGTTCGACTGCTACTTCAGCGAGGGCGCGCTCTACGAGAACGACGGCGTCATGAAGCTCCTGGAGCAGCTCCGGGAGAAGGGCCATGTCTACAGGGAGGGCGACACGCTGTGGTTCCGATCGACGGCCTTCGGCGACGAGAAGGACCGGGTCGTCATCCGCGACACGGGGACGCCCACCTATTTCGCGGCGGACATCGCCTATCACAAGAACAAGTTCGACCGCGGGTTCGACACGGTCATCGACGTGTGGGGCGCCGATCATCACGGCTACATCCCGAGGCTCAAGGCCAGCATCGAGGCCCTGGGCGGCAACAAGGACGCCCTCCGGATCATCCTCGTGCAGCTCGTGAGCCTTCTGCGCGACGGAAAGCCCGTGGCCATGTCCACCCGGGCGGGCGAGTACGTGACGCTGCGGCAGGTGATCGACGAGGTGGGCAAGGACGCCGCCCGGTACAATTTCCTGATGCGGCGATCCGACAGCCAGCTCGATTTCGACCTGGAGCTGGCCAAGCGGCAGTCCAACGAGAACCCGGTCTACTACGTCCAATATGCCCACGCCCGCATCTCGAGCATCGTCCGGATGGCCGCCGAGCGGGGGATGGAGGTGCCGTCCGGCGCGGACGCGGCGCTGCACCGGCTGGAACTCCCCGAGGAGATGCAGCTCATCAAGTCGATCAGCCGGTACCCAGAGGTCATCGAGGGCGCCGCCAAGGCCCTCGAGCCGCACCGGGTGACGTTTTTCCTGAACGAGCTGGCGGGGATCTTCCACAGCTACTACAACAAGAACCGGGTCATCACCGACGACGCGGAACTGAGCCGCGCGAGGCTCTTTCTCGTTCATTCGATCGGGCAGGTCCTGCGCAACGCCCTGGGCGTCCTGGGCGTCAGCGCGCCGGAGAAGATGTGAGACCCGGAGGCGTCACGGCATGCGGCCGCAACGGGTGAAAGAGTTCGAATTCCGGCTGGGGAAGCTGGGGCTGGTGATCTTCGTCATCGGCATCTCGTTCCTTCTCTTCCTGTCTTTCGTGATGGGGGTCATGGTCGGCGTCAGCATGGAGGGAAACCCCGAACAGGCAGCCCAGGGCATCCCCGAGATCCTGCGGCAGAAGATCGCCCGGTCGGCTCCGGGGGAGGGCGGCGCGGCTGAGAAAGGCTCCCCAGACGAAGGCAAAAAGGCCGGGCCCGCAGACAAGGACGATTTCAAGCTCACGTTTTTCGACACGCTGACGAAGGGCAAGGGGCAAGGCGCCGGCGACGCGTCGCAGCCCAAAGTCAGGAAGGAGGAGCGGGAGGCCGCCCCCGTCAGGGAGCAGGCGACGGCCCCGGCGGGCAAGTTCGTCATCCAGGTGGCGTCCCTGCAGGAGAGGAAGAAAGCCGAGGAGCTGCGCGACCGGCTCAACACCCTGGGTTACGCCCCGTACATCGACTCGGCCGAGCTGAGTGACCGCGGCCGCTGGTACCGGGTCAAGCTCAAGGGGTTCGAGACGAGGGAGCAGGCCCAGAAGGTGGTCGACGGGCTGCAGGCAAGGGTGAAGGGGCTGCAGTGCATGATCGTGCCCGCGGGAAGCTAGGCAACAGGTAACGGGGTACCCCTCCCCGATTGCCTTTCCTGTCACCTTGGGTCGATAGAGCCGGCAGTCTGGCCGCCGGTACAGAAAGAGCGGATGCGTTGAAAGTATGTTCGAAAACCTGACGGAAAAACTCGACGGCATCTTCAAGAAGCTCAAAAGCCGCGGCAGGCTCGACGAGGAGAACATCCGGGACTCCCTGAAGGAGATCCGGATGGCCCTGCTCGAGGCCGACGTGAACTTCCGCGTCGTCAAGGATTTCGTCGAGGACGTCCGCGCCAGGGCCGTCGGGCAGGAAGTCCTCGAGAGCCTCACGCCGGGGCAGCAGGTCGTCAAGATCGTCCACGACCGCCTCGTGGAACTCATGGGCGGCGCCGGGAGCCAGTGGCTCAAGCTCGCCGACCGGTTCCCGAACCCGGTCATGCTGGTTGGGCTCCAGGGCTGCGGCAAGACGACGACGGCGGCCAAGCTCGCCCGGCTCACCATGGGGCAGGGACGCCGGACGGCGCTGGTGTCCACGGACGTCTACCGGCCGGCCGCCATCGATCAGCTGCGCGTCCTCGGCGAGTCCCTGGGAGCGGGCGTGCTGCAGCCGGCCGGCACGCGGGACCCCGTCGAAATCGCCCGCCGCGCCATGGCGGAGGCGGAAAGCCAGGGTTACGACATCCTGATCCTGGACACGGCGGGCCGCCTGCACATCGACCAGGCCATGATGGACGAACTCAGGCGGATCAAGGGCGAGATCAACCCGTCGGAGATCCTGCTGGTGGCCGATGCCATGACGGGACAGGATGCCGTCGGGGTCGCGCAGAAGTTCAACGAGGCGCTGGCCATCGACGGCGTGATCCTCACCAAGATGGACGGCGATGCCCGCGGCGGCGCGGCGCTCTCCCTGCGGGCCGTGACGGGCAAGCCGATCAAGTTCGTCGGCGTGGGAGAGAAGACGGACGCCCTGGAGGTCTTCCACCCCGAGCGGATGGCCTCCCGGATTCTGGGCATGGGCGATATCCTGACCCTCGTCGAAAAGGCCCAGTCCGCGATCGATGTCCGGGAAGCGAAGGAGCTCGAGAAGAAGATCCGCAAGGACGCCTTCACGCTGGAGGACTTCCGGGACCAGCTGCAGAAGATGCGCAAGATGGGGTCCCTGAAGGACATGCTCGGCATGATCCCCGGTCTCGGAAAGCTGAAGGCTCTCAAGGACGTCGACCCCGACGAGAAGGAGCTCGTCCGGACGATGGCCATCATCGATTCCATGACGAAGAAAGAGCGGGCGAACTACCAGATCATTGACGGCTCGCGGCGCAGGCGCATCGCCCGGGGCAGCGGCACGTCGGTGCAGGACGTCAACCGCCTGCTGAAGAATTACGCGGAGATGCGCAAGATGATGAAGAAGATGATGCGTCCCGGGGGCAAGGACGCCCTGCGGCGCGGTTTTTTCCGCCCCTGAGCGGGGAGGCAAAAAAAAGGTTTAAAAAACCATCGGTTTGTGCTAATTTAACACACTTTTTTTCGCTCAATACATCAGGAGGGTATGGAGTAACGGAATGGCTGTGAGGATGAGATTGACGCGGATGGGAACCCGGAAGAAACCCTACTACCGGATCGTCGTAGCCGATTCGGAATCGCCCAGGGACGGGAAGTGCATCGAAATCGTCGGCAACTATGACCCGAAGAAGAACCCGGCCGAGATCACGGTCAAGGAAGACCGGGTCCGGGAATGGCTCTCCAGGGGGGCCGTGCCGACTCTGACCGTCTCCCAGCTGCTCGGGAAGAAGGGGATCACGATCGCGAAGGACAAGACCAAGGTCGCCTGAAACGCCGTCTTCGTTGGACTCTCGATTCAAATGGGGTGAACCAGAGCTTAACATCTCAGATTTCCCTGGAGGTCGCGACGATGAAAGACCTGATCAAGTACATCGCCCAGGCATTGGTGGACAACCCGGACAAGGTCGAGGTCTCCGAGGTGCAGGGAGAGCAGACGTCTGTCATTGAGTTGAGAGTGTCGAAGGAGGACCTGGGGAAGGTCATCGGCAAGCAGGGCAAGACGGCGAAAGCCATGCGGACGATCCTGAGCGCCGCCTCGGCCAAGGTGCACAAGCGGACCGTGCTCGAGATCATCGAGTAGCCGTTGCCGATGCGATGGGTCGAAATCGGACGGATCGTCAGGGCCCACGGTCTTTCGGGCCGTGTGAAAGTTCTTTCCTATCTTGAATCGGACCGGCTGCTGCCGTCGCTGACGGAGGCCTGGGTAGGCCGAAACAGGGACTCGGCGAAGCGATACCCCATCGAAAACGCGCGCCCCGAAGGGCGGGCCCACTTCTCCCTCAAGCTCGGGGGGGTCGGGGATCGCACGGCCGCCGACGGGCTCCGGGGTCTCGCGATCTTCGTGCCCTACGCGGCACTGGGGGCGCTCCCGGAGGGCGAGTACTACTGGGAGGACCTCATCGGCCTGCGCGTCGAGACGGAGGACGGCAGGCCCCTGGGGGTGATCGAGGGCGTCTTCCCCACGGGCAGCAACGACGTCATCGTCTGCCGGGCCGGGACGCGGGAGATCCTGCTGCCGGCCATCGCCGAGGTGATCCGTGCCGTGGACATCGGGGCGGGACGGATGGTCGTCCGGTTGCTCAAGGGGCTGGAGGCGGACGAAGATGCGCTTTGACATCCTGTCCATCTTCCCGGAGATGTTCGTATCCTTCTTCGGGTGCAGCCTGCTGAAAAAGGCGCAGGACAGGGGGCTCATCCGGATCGAGACCCACAACATCCGCGACGGGGCGACCGACAAGCACCGGATGACCGACGATTACCCCTACGGCGGCGGGGCCGGCATGGTGATGAAAGTCGAGCCCATCGCGCGGGTCCTCGAGGCCATCGGCGCGGCGCCCGGTGAATGCCTCCGCGTTCTCCTGACGCCGCAGGGCGAGACCTTCAGCCAGGCGATGGCCGGGGAACTGGCCCGGTCGGGCCGGATCGTCCTGATCTGCGGGCACTACGAGGGGGTCGACGAGCGGGTGCGGCAGCACCTGGTGGACCGGGAGATCTCCATCGGCGACTACATCCTCACGGGCGGCGAGGCGGCGGCCATGGTGATCGTCGATGCCGTGGCCCGGCTCATTCCCGGCGTGCTCGGCAACGACGAGTCGGCCCGTCACGAGTCCTTTGCCACGGGGATCCTGGAGAGCCCGCAGTACACGAGGCCCGAGTCCTTCCGGGGCTGGAGGGTGCCCGAGGTGCTCCTGTCGGGCCATCACCGGGAGATCGAGGAGTGGAGGCGGCGCGAGGCGCTGAAGCGCACGCTGCGGC
>Ga0208197_1003093_pt1 | contig 13732 bp, 12 predicted proteins | sample AD_JPNNA4_MetaG_FD_184444 | JGI IMG/M metagenome (GOLD analysis project Ga0208197, IMG submission 184444) | Active sludge microbial communities of municipal wastewater-treating anaerobic digesters from Japan - AD_JPNNA4_MetaG (SPAdes) (version 2) | ecosystem: Engineered > Bioreactor > Anaerobic...
CGACACCCGCAAGTCCCCGTTCCCCACCTGAACGACCCGCGCGAGCCCACCGACCGCGTCACCAACCCAGCCGCATTCGGTATGCCGCGCATCGCCCCCTGAGGCGGTGCGCGGCATACCGTGCGCCGAAGAGGAGCACCCCGATGGCGACCGCTTCCGTCTACTCGCCCGACACCGACGCCGGCCTGCACTGGTCCCTCGACGAGCTGCGCGCGCGTCAGCTGGAGCGGCTGCAAGCCACCGTGCGGCGGGTGTATGCCGCCGTCCCCCACTACCGCCGCGTGTTCGACGAGGCGGGGGTGCACCCCGACGACATCCGGACGCTGGCCGACATCGCCAAGCTGCCCTTCACCGACAAGAGCACGCTGCGCGACAACTACCCGTTCGGGCTGTTCGCCGTGCCGCGCGAGCAGGTGTCGCGCATCCACGCGAGCAGCGGGACGACCGGCAAGCCGACCGTTGTCGGCTACACCGCGGGGGACCTCGACATGTGGACCAACCTCATGGCGCGTTCTCTGTATGCCGCGGGCGTCCGGACCGGCGACGTCGTGCACAACTCCTATGGCTATGGGCTGTTCACCGGTGGGATGGGCTATCACTACGGCGCCGAGCGGCTGGGGTGCACGGTCGTGCCGATCGCCGGCGGGATGACCGAGCGGCAGGTGCAGCTCATCCGCGACTTCGAGCCGCGGGCCACGCTCGTGACGCCGAGCTATTTCCTGTCGATCCTCGATGAGATGGATCGCCAAGGCATCGACCCGCGCGAGTCGAGCCTGCGGATCGGGGTGTTCGGCGCCGAGCCATGGACGCCGGCGATGCGCGAGGCGGTCGAGACGCGCAGCAGCATCTCGGCGATCGACGAATACGGGCTGTCCGAAGTCATCGGCCCTGGGGTGGCCGGCGAGTCGGCCGAGACCAAGGACGGGCTCAACATCTGGGAGGACTGCTTCTATCCCGAGATCATCGACCCGGTGACCGGCGAGGTGCTGCCGGATGGGTCCGAGGGGGAGTTGGTCTTCACCAGCCTCACCAAGGAGGCCTTCCCCGTCATCCGCTACCGCACGAAGGACCTGTCACGGCTCATGCCGGGCACGGCATACCCGACGATGCGGCGGATGGCGAAGGTGACGGGGCGCACCGACGACATGATGATCATCCGTGGGGTCAACGTCTTCCCGACCCAGATCGAGGAGATCATCCTGCGCGAGCCGGGGTTGGCGCCCTACTTCCAGTGCGTGCTGACCCAGCCGGGGAACATGGTCGAGCTGACCGTCGTGGTCGAGACGCTGGTGCATGAGGGGGAGGAGCGAGCCAACTCGATTGCGGCCGACATCTCGCACGAGATCAAGGCCCGGATCGGGACGACCGCCAAGGTCGAGATCCGCGACCCGGGTGGCATCGAGCGGTCCGTCGGCAAGGCCAAGCGCATCGTCGACCTGCGTCCCAAAGGCTAAGCCTCCGTCCCCTGCCCTCACATGGGAGAGCACGAGCCACTGCGCTGCTTCGTGTCGTCGATCAGCGTGCGCTCGCGATGTCGAGCGCCAGGCGGACCGGCCCAGCCACACAAAACACCTGGGCGTAATGCAGAACATCCGCCGGACGAGCCGCTCCCGATGTCAACGACCGATTCAACGCTGTGTGGGCCAGCGTCGCGACGAGGCTTAGTCTTCGGATGCCCAACACGTGTTGGCCAGGAGGCACACATGCCAGACGTCCTGATCCCCAATGTCCCTGCCGCTGATCTCGCTCAGCTCGATGCGCAGGCTGCTCAGCTGGGCATCTCGCTCGATGAGTACCTGCGTCGCCACCTACACCAAGAAGCCCGCCGCCTGGCCGGGCCGGTAACGACCGCCGACCTTCAAGCCGTCACCGACTGCCTTACGGATCTGTCCGACGACGACGTTATGCGCGCCGCCTGGTCATGACGAACTGACGCAGCGATGCGCAGATCAGGCGGAGCGCTCCCGATCGAGTCGTTCGAGGATCCACGATCGGACGAGAGTTGAGGCCGGCAGGTGCTTGGCTGCCGCAACTCGTTGTACCTCAGCTTCTTCCTCGGCGCTCAACCGGACCGAGTACACCTTCTGTCGGTTCGGCCGTCGTCCCGTGGTGCCTGCGGGGTAGACGTCGTCCTTCGTCTGTTCAGACTCGCGCCGGAGTCGTTCGGCCAGCGCCGGGTCAATCGTCTTGGCCATCGCGATCTCCTTCTTGGTACAGCCTCAGGTCTGCCCCGGTCGCTGGCCAGGCATTGATCCCATGCAAGTCACCGTCGAGGTCGCGGTAGGCGATAACGACGATCGCTCGTCCGGCAGACGGAGAGTGGCCGATGAAACGGGAGGCACCCATCCGGGATTTCGGGTCTGGCTCGAGGGCCAAGAGGTCAACGTCGGCCATGACCTCCTGGGTCCAATCGGGCTCGACACCTACGCCGTCCCGATACCTCTCGCCCCGTGACCGGAGGTAGGCAGCGGCCTCGGCGTCCCAGTTGATCCGTTCGCCCACTCTGCCAGGGTACGTCATTGTCATACAGCGTGCTACATACTCCACGCCTTCATCACAGGACCTGGGGCCTATGCCCCTGCCACGTCACCGAGCGTCGCAGGGAAGACACGTGCGATCACCCGCACAGGCCAACGGTCTTTGTCCGGGGTCTCGTTCTGATCGCGAATACACGCTTCCGACCACTCTGCAACGAGTGCCTCCATTCGCAGTTTCCCGGCCGGTGCCGGCAGGCTCGACGTCAAGCATGCGACCAGATCTAGATCGCCGGCGCTTGGGTCGGCGGGGGTGACGGGCCAAGTGGCCTTTGCCGGCTCATCCCAAAGCAGGGTGTAGCCGTGGTCTGAATCCGCCGACCTCGAGGAGGCAGCGGGCGATGTAGTTGGTGAGGTCGCGGAAGCCGAGGGCTGAGCAGCGTAGGTGTTCCAGGCGGCCGTTGATCGCTTCTGTTGGGCCGTTGGATGTGCCGGGTCGGTCGAAGTAGGCCAGGACGTCGTCGCTTGTTGAGTGTCCGGCCGAGTTTGCGGGTCGCTGTTAGGACGGTGGGGACGCCTTCGCGGAGGCTGTCGATCACGGCCTGCATCAGTCCTTTCCCCTGGTGTGGGTCTGGTTCGCGGTACGCGGTGATGATCCGCTGATAGACACCCCAGGTGGCTTCGACCTGCGCGTGTTCGTCAGGCGTGAACAACACCATGAGTCGTTCCCGTTGTCGGTCGGTTAACAACGCGTCGCCGGTGTGCAGGGTGCGCCGGGCTTGGAAGAGCGGGTCGCCACGTCGGCCGCCGTGGCCGAGGGTGTCTTGTTGGACCCGTTGGCGGCACTTCTCTAACCCTTCACCAGCCAAGCGCACGACATGAAGTGGATCCATGACGGCGGTCGCGGCTGGTAGTTCTTCAGCGGCGGCGGTCTTGAACCCGGTGAACCCGTCCATCGCGACCACGTCCAGCCCGGCGCGCCACGCTTGGGGCCGGGCGGCCAACCACGTCTTGAACACCTTCTTGGATCGGCCGTCGACCATGTCCAACAACCGTGCTGGACCCTTCCGGTCGCGCACCGGCGTGAGGTCGATGATGACCGTGACGAACTTGTCGCTTTTGCGGGTGTGCCGCCAACAATGTTCATCCACGCCGATCACGGCGACCCCGTCGTAGCGGTGCTCGTCGTTGATCAGGATGCGTTTCCCTTCGGCCAGGACGGCGGTGTTGGCGGTGTCCCACGCGACCGCGAGCCCAGCCGCGACCCGGGCCATGTTCAAATGCGCGACGACGATCCCGGTCAACGCCCACCACATCCCGCGGCGGGAGATCTTGGCTCGTGGCGCCGCTGCCTTGCTGGTGTCCTGACGCCACACATGCCCACACCCAGGGCACCGGTACCGGCGGACCGTCACCAGCAGCGTCGTCGGTCGCCACCCGAACGGCTCGTGCGCCAGGCGGCGACGCACCGTGTCTCGGACCCGGCCCTGGCAGCCGCACCGCCGGCACCAGTCATCCGGCTCGACGACCCGACACGCCAGCACCGCCCGACCAGGCTCAACACGTTGCCCCACGACTTCGAGGCCAAGCTCGTCCACGCGGGCGAACGTCGTCAGATCAGCAGTCGCGAAGGTAAGTTCAGACACGTCGGGGTCTTCCAGATCGAAGGCGTAGGAACCTCAATCATCGGAAGACCTCGACCCTCACCCCGACAGCGACGCGCCAACCCGCCGGGGTCCTGACCCACACTCTCGATTGGGTAGAGCCCCTTTGCCGTGGAGGAGGGCGGGTCGCCGGACATGGTGGCGGAGCTGTTACCACACGAGCCTCATCCGGGCAGCGTCTGCTGACTGAACCGCCGACCCGACGCCGACCCGGACTTCGAATACACACTAGAATCGCGCCAGAGGTGGACTCAGGACGCCGACGGGCCCAGCGAGATGAGGATTTGACATATGGGCTTCTTCTCAAGCAGGAAGCCGAAGCTGGCGAGTTACGCCGCCGCTTCGCTCGACGCGCTGCTCCAAGACCCCGAGTGGGCCTACCCGATTAGTCAGGCAGGCATCGACCCCAGTGCCTGCGAGATCGTCATACGAATCAGCGCGGCCACAATCGGCCTTGGCCGTATGGCTGGCGTTCCGGTGAACGCATCCCCTGCGATCCTCTTCGGCCAAGGCACCACGTTGGCGATGGCTTATCCGACCGAGCGCGAGGTAGTGGTGCAGCGGCGGGACACCTCCCGAGCAGAGTTACAGACTCAGCGCTCTGGATGGTTCCAGATCCTCTTCGGCCCGCCTGACAACCTCGACGGCTTCATGTTTTGGGGTGCGCCGGATAACCTTCAGGAGGAGACCGCCGAGGGGAAGATGTTCGGAGCGGCCATGTTGGCGTTCTTGCGGGGACAATTGCAGCCTCAGCAGATCGTCGGCACCCCGCAGAGCCTCGTCGCTACGAAAGCGTCGGTCGCTCCGCCCGCTCCCGAGTTCTCCGATCCTGAGGACAAGTTGCGGTGGGACATGGCGCAGTCCGTCAAGGGGGCGCTTGACGCGATGATGAACAGCTATGGGGAGGTCTTCGAGCAGGCCGAGAACATCGAGAAGGCGTACGGCATGGCGAACGCGGACTACGTCGATGGCGTCCAGCAGCATCCCATCTCCAAGGAGAACTTCCGGAAGATGGCTGTGAGGATGGAAGAAGAGCTTCCCGGCAAGCTCATGGCGCTGCGCGAGGCCACCACCGCCGCAGCCAGCCAGTGGAACGACTTCCTGTTTCTTCTTCCCGGAGACGAGGCTCCCATGTTGAAGCTTCTCAACTGGTGTTCAAGTCATGGGGTCGCCTCTGAGACCTCAAGTGCCCTAATCGGGAATGGCGCTCTTGTCCACACCAACTTCGGGCTGACACGTGAGTCGTTCTTGGCGGAGAACAAGCGGGTCATCGCCATCATGAGCGGCGACGGGCAGCAGGGGTAGAGCGGCCTGATGGCAAGCGAAGGTGGGGGGCCGAGCGTCGAAGAGCTGATGAAGCGGGCGTCTGCTTGCGCGGAGTCGGGGGACATCGAGGGCGAGATCAACGCCTACCGAAAGGCTGACGAACTCGGTGACTCCGAGGCGGCTATCTTCCTCGGCAACGCGCTTCGCAAGCGCGGAGAGAACGCTCTCGCTCGCGGCGCCTACGAGCGGGCGGAGGCGAGAGGCCACCGCGAGGCTGCCATGAGTCTCGGAAACCTCTATTGGGACGAAAAGCAGGTCGGTAACGCCAAGGCTGCCTTCCTCAGATCTGAGCAGCTAGGTAGCGTCCTTGCTTCGCTCAACCTCGGTCTGATGCTCAGCGAGGCTGGCGAATCCGAGGAGGCACTTCCACATCTGCAGCGGGCGGCTGACGCCGGGGACTCGGGTGGCTTCTGGGGCATCGGCAAGGTCCGCGAGCTGCAGGGCAATTTTTCCGCCTCCGCCGATGCCTACAGGGCTGGCGCGGAACTGGGTGACCGTGGCTGTGCCTTCGGTCTCGGGTGCGCGCTGTACATGCTGGGTGACCTTGCAGGCTCACGAGAGGCGTTCACCCAGGCTCATGAACTTGGGGACGAGCGAGCCGCCGACATGCTCCAATCTCTCGACAACGAGGAGCGCGGCAGGGCGCCGGGAATGACCGTAGGGCAACTCTGGTCCAACGTCACTGCGCTCTACGACGCACTTGCCACCGAGCGTCAGAAGCTTGGGCGTCAATGGATAACTAGCACGCTGGCGGTTCAGCAGAAGCAAGCACGGCTCGCCTCCCTGCAGAAGTCGGAAGACGAATTCGGGAAGCAGCTAACGACTGTTGTCGGAAGGTTCGGCGTTCGGACGGACACCAGCGGGCAGTTCTCTGCTCCGGACACGCGACCGGACGTGTGGCTCGAAAAGGGGTCCGGGAACGATGGGTCTTGGACGCTGGCTAGCGGTCAGACTCGGTCGTTCAATGCTGACCTCGAAGAGGGTCGGTCAGCTCTGCACCAAGCGGAAGGAAAGGCCTTCGGAGGTGGCCTCCGGCGTCGGGGGGCCGAGGCTCTTGGGCGGGTGGAGAGGAGGCTTCACGCTCTCACCGCTGCTCGCGTACAGGCTCAACGCGAGGTGGCGGAGGCGGAAGCCACCCGCGAACAGGAGAGTCGGGCAGCGGCACAAGGCTCCCGAGATGCGTTCGATCCCGTGGCGTCGCTGGCTGCAAGCTCGGCCTTGGAACTTCCGCCGATCATGCAGCCTTGGTCCAGCTCTATGTGGGATTCGTGGACCATAGACGATGCAAGCAACCTCGGCCTGCGATTGGCGTATGGCGGCGTCTTGAATCCGAGACGTGACGACCGACTTGGGTCCAACGCTGGGTTCGGAACGGATGTCAAGATCCCGTGGGGGCTTACCCTCCACGACAGCTGGTACCTCATGCACGACGCCAGCGGTCGCGCGGCAGCTCACGGATTTGTTCGATCCATGATGCTTCGTCAACTTCTCTCGGCAGCCCCCGGCGAAGTCAGGTTCTGCGTCTTCGATCCGGTTGGCCTGGGGCAGTCGGCGGGGGACCTGCTTGACCTTGCGGAGTATGACGCCGACCTCATCGGCGGCAAGGTCTGGACTTCAGCTCAGGACCTCGACGCTAGGTTGGCTGAACTCAACTCGCACATCGAACTCGTGATCCAGAAGTACCTTCGCACGACCTATGAGACTATCGATGAGTTCAACGACGCGGCTGGAGAGGTTGCGGAGCCGTACAGAGTCTTGGTTCTCTTCGATTCGCCAGCAGGTCTGTCCCCTGAGTCTGCTTCTCGCTTGAAGAGCATCGTAGAGAACGGTCCACGGTGCGGCGTCTTCACCTTTATCACGGTCGATGGCAGCATTCAGGCTCTCTACGGCGTGAATTTGGACCAGTTCGCCAGTTCGATGAGGCGCCTCAACCTTCAGCGCGGGTTCTCCGACAACATCAACGGGTACCAGCTCGAAACTGGCTTCGAGCCCGAGGTTCTCCCCGAGCGCAGCAGCATCGCGAAGCGAGTGATCGACAGCATCGGTCGTGCCACCATCCACCGCACCGAGGCCGAGGTCACCTTCGAGAAGGTGATCAGCATGTACGGGAAGGTCGCCGCCCGTGGTCTGCGCCCCGAATTGGGCACCGCAGCCACCCGCACCAACGTGGCCGAACCGCAGACTTGGTGGACTGATGACAGCACCCGAGGACTCTTCGCCCCCATCGGGCAGAAGGGCGCACGAGACGTTGCCATCCTCGGATTCGATTCCAGCGATCACGCTGGCGCGCTACTCGTTGGTCGGCCGGGCTCAGGCAAGTCGACTCTGCTTCACGCCTACGTCGGTGGTTTGACGACCCTCTATGGCCCTGACGAACTGGACCTCTACCTTATCGACTTCAAGGAGGGGGTCGAGTTCAAGGCGTATGCCGAGGAGAGGCTGCCGCACGCGAAGGTCATCGCGATCGAGTCGGATCGAGACTTCGGCCTGAGCGTGTTGGAGTCGCTGCAAGCCGAGATCGCTCAACGAGCTGAGATCCTCCGAGGAACCGGCGGCCGTCAGGCGGGGATGCAGGGTCTCCGAGAGGCCACCGGAGAGAAGCTCCCCCGCATCCTGCTCGTGTTCGATGAGTTCCAAGTTCTCTTCGCGCGCAACGACAAGGTTGGGCTAGCGGCGGCAGACCTCCTCGAGTCGATCATCCGGCAGGGTCGGGGCTTCGGCATCCATGTCCTTCTTGGCTCACAGAGCCTTGCGGGGCTTGACGCACTGGGTGCGCACGTCCCGCAGTTGCTGCCAGTTCGCATCCTGCTTCCGGCCGCCGAGTCGGATGCACGCAAGGTGCTGGGAGACACCAACAACGCTGGCGACTACCTCACGACTCACGGCGAAGGCATCCTCAACGCCGCCGGCGGCGCAGTCGAGGCAAACGAACGCTTCAAGGGAGCCATCCTCGCCGAGGCAGACCGAATCGCTCGCCTGCAGGTGATGAGGGACAAGGCGGACCAGATGGGGTTCACTCGGGTGCCGATGGTCTTCGAAGGCAACTCGCTCCTACCGCTAGACAGCCAAGACCCCGTTCGGTTCAGGGAGGAACTGACCGTTTCGGGCACCTATCCGGTCCGAGTCCGGTCCGGTGCGCCTATGACCGTGGGTGACGTTGGCGACCTCGTTCTCACTCGCGAAGGTGGAGCGAATGTTCTCACCATTGTGCGGAGCGGGGAGAACGGCAACAACGGACTGGATCCTGTCGGAGGCCCTGCCTACGGCCTGCTAGTCGCAGCGGTCGCATCGGGGTCTATGAGCAATTCTACGGTCGACGTAATCGACTTCATGCCCAACGACGATGGACTCGACACCCTGCTGGAACCGCTCCTGGACGCCCGGCGCATAACTCTGAAGCGTCGTAGGGCTTTCCCCGATGTGCTGGATAGCTACGCTAGCGAAGTGTCTGACAGGCTTGACCAAGACGACATCAGCCAGCCACCGATGCTGCTCTTCCTGTTTGGAGTCCATCGCGCGCGGGATTTGGACGCCGAGTTCGGCAGCCTCGACGTGGACAGCGAACTGGTTGACAAGCTTGAGCGGGTGATGAGAGACGGTCCCGAGGTTGGCGTCCACGTGTGGATCTGGGCAGACAGCGTGGCCGGTGCGTCACGACGCCTCACGGCACGGATGATGCGCGAGTTGGGATGGCGCGTCGCGGGCAAGATGAGTGCGGACGACTCGCAGACCTTCATTGGCACAAGTCAGGCCGCCGATCTTCGCGAGAGCCAACTCTTGATCGTCAACGAGGACCGTGGCGTGACAACCCGAGTGACTGCCTACGCCCCGCCATCACGCGAGTGGGTCGGGCACGCCGCTTCCGCCGCACTTAGAAGCTGAGGAGTAGCAACATGCCAGACGTACGCGCAGACCCGGAGAAGCTAAAGCAGCTCGCCAAGACCCTCACCAAGTCGGCGGACCAGTTGCAGCAAGTCGCCCAAGCCCTATCTCGGGCGCTAGAGAGCTCTGGATGGCAGGACTCCGAGCGTCAGAAGTTTGAGCAAGACTTCAAGCAGACGGTGAAGTCCCTCGGCCAGTTCACCGACAAGCTCAAGAGTGAGTACGCTCCCATTCTTCAAAAGAAGGCCTCCGCTCTAGAGCAGTACCGCGGGCGCTAAGGCAATGACCGAGGTCCGCACCCGCGACGAAGCCATTGCCTTGGTCGACGAGGGGCTAAGAACGTGGTCGACCAATCTTTCTGGCGTGCTCTTGCAGGCGCTAGTTGCCGCCCAAGTCGCCTGCGATGAAGCTGAACGAACTGTTCGGCAGAAGGCCAACGCGGTAGCGGCTCTAGAAGCCGCAGCTGGGTCGGCTGCACCCGGAGAGCGGCGAGGCATTCAAGCCAAGTTGATACGTGCGCGAGAGGCACACGAGCAGGCACGGCGAGCCCAAGCGCAGATCAAGGACGTGTCTTCGGCTGTGTCTCAGTTGAACCGAACTCACACCACCACCAGCACCACACAGGTGGCGGCTGCTAGAGCACAACTCTCGTCAATGAGCCGAGCCCTTGAAAGTTACCGATTCGGTGGAGCCTCTCTGGGAGGCGTCTCAGGTGGATTCGGGGCCTCCAGACAAGCGAGTGGTGGCGGTTCTCGAGGTACGGGCCTCTCCGATGTGGAGGTCAGCGCCGCCGACTTAGACGACAACCCTGTCTTGGATGACAACGGAGCGCAAGGAACGTTCGGTAAGGGCGGTCTCAGCAGGGCCGACTACCGCTGGGCAGTCCAAACGTGGAGCGACACCGTTGGACCCGGGGTCGCGAGCGGAAAGACTCGAGACGACTTCGTCGCCCGCGATGCGGCCTCCAACGCTCAGCCACTGCGCCGCACTGCCGACGTTTACGACATGTTCCTCGGCAGTGATCGAATCCGCGCTGACCGACAGCCCAATGGATCGCTGAACATCATCAACGGTCGGCACCGGCTCTTGATTGCCCGAGAGCTAGGGATAAGGATTCTTCCGGGAGATGTTCGCTGATGGCTACCCCGCTGACCTCTCATGCGACAGCAGCTCAGGAAGCTGTGCGAGCGCTGGAACGCTCTCTAACCTCTTCACGATCGCAGTGGGGGGACGCAACTCGGCAGGCATTCGACAAGCGATACGCCGAGCCTGCGGTCGAATCAGGTCGCAAGGCCGCAGCTGACCTCTCCACCCTCGCGCAGCAGTTGGCCTCCGCCCTCGCGGCTTTGAACCAATGAGGCCAACTTCGTGCGCGGCGCACAGGCGCAATGTCCAACACCGTTCGTCGACAGGCCATCGACCCGGTCAAGGCTAGCGGCGCCACCACCTGAGTGGTCTCCGAGCCAGGAAGGTGACACACCACGCCTTTGCTACCCTGGGTCGCAGTACATCTAGATATCCCAGGGTCGTAACGTGTCAAGCGGCCGCGGGTTGGCGGTGGCCCCAGGCGGTGTGTTCGTCGTATCGGGTGTGGTGTTTCAGGCAGCCGTGCAGGATGCCGACCCACCTGTTGCCGAGGGCTCGCAGGGCTTGGTGGTGGGAGTCGCCGGCGGCTCGGCGTGTGTCGTAGTGGTTGCGGGCGCCGGGGCTGGCTTGGAGGGAGCAGAAGGCCCATTGGTCGATCGCGTCATAGAGCCTCTGGTTGCGGGCGTGGCGGGCCAGGACGGCGCGTTTCTTCCCGGAGGCGATCGTCAGGGGTGAGGTGCCGGCGTAGTTCCTGCGAGACTTGGCGTGCGCGAATCGTTCGGGGTCATCTCCGAATTCGCCGAGCACCCGGGCGCCGAGGATGTCTCCCAGGCCTGGAAGCGACAGGATGATGTCGGCGTCCGGGTGCTGCTCAAAATGTGACTCCAGTTCGGTCTCAAGGGCGGCGAGCTGGGTGTTCAACGCCGTGATCACGCGGACCTGCGCGGACACGACCGCGGCGTAGGCGGACGCGACTGCGGCGGGTGCGTGCAACTGTTCGGTCCGCAGGAGGGCTTGGATCTTCTCAGCAGTGGTGTCGAGGTTTCGTGAACGTCCACCCGCTCGGAGTGCGGCCTTGACCTGGGAAAGTGTCAACCGGGCCGCGGTGACCGGATCCGGGGCTCTGGTCAAGACGGCGAGAGTGTCTCGGTCGTGCAGGTCCTGGAACGTCACTAACGCGGCGGGATAGAACTCCCGCAACGCGTTCCGTAACCGGTTGTTCTCGCGGGTGCGGGACCACACCAGTGCCTGATGGGCGCGGGCTAAGACCTTGACGGCCTGGACGTGGTCACTGTCGCCTGCCACGACCCGGTGATTGTGGGCGTCGGTGCGGACCAGGTCCGCGAGTACCTTGGCGTCGCCGGCGTCGGACTTCCCGCCGCCGACATGGTGGCGGTCTCGGTAGCGGGCCACCGCTTTGGGGTTGATCGCATACACCCGGTACCCGGCCGCGACCAGCGACGTGACCCACAAGCCGTGGTCGGTCTCGATCCCGACCGATACCTCCTCAGGGTTCTCGGCATGCTCGGCGACCAACGCGTGGAACGCGCTGACGCCGGCCACGCCTTCGGGGAACCGGCGTGCGGCCAGCTTCTTCCCGTCCGCGGTCATGACATGAATGTCGTGATGATCCTCAGCCCAGTCATTCCCGACGAAGATCAACCCGCTCACCTCCTCGACTTCGATGATGAACACCTTCGATGAGCCGAGACCGCCCACGGCAGCGACCTAATGGATCAGTGCTCACCCAGCACGCTCGGGGCACGACATCCCATCAGCACTCAACGGGCGACCTACCCACCGGCCGGGACACGATCTAGAACTAGAGATCCGAAGGTCTCAGGGTGACGAAGTGTTCACCGACCGATGGCTCGGCCCACAGCCTCCCACCCCGGACAAGGCCCGGAACGAGACGATGCAGCCCCATTAGGGTGGTGTCCCCGGGTAATGCGCGAGGGGCCAAGGCTAGGATGAACAACATTCAAATGCGATGAGACCGGTCCGAAGAGTCAGGAATGGTTCATGGGTTTGTTCAAGAGCAAGCGTCCGATGCTTCCGAGTTTCGAGGGTGAGAGCCTAGCCGCGCTCCTGGCCAACCCCGAGTGGGCATACGCCATCGGTCAAGCCGGATTCGACCCCAACAAATGCGAGGTCGTACTCCGTGTTTCGGAAGTCCTAGTTGGCTCCGGGGGTGTACCAGAATCGGGCAGACCTGCCATCCTCATGGGACAAGGAGATCGCATAGCTTTGGCATTCCCCGCAGAGAGGGAGGTCAAAGTCTCATCTCGCGATAAGCACCGTGCCGAGATCCAAACCACACGCTCGGGCTCCTTCCAGATCGTCTTTGGCAACGTTGAAAACCTAAACGTCTTCGGGTTCTGGGGCAGCAAGGACCAACTGAGCCGAGGCACCATCGAAGGCCAAGCATTTGGGTCCTACATGACCATGTTTCTTCGTGGGCAGTTGCGCCCGGGACAGATCTTCGGAACCCCTCAAGGCATCGCAACACTAGTCACGGAGTCAGTTGACAAGCCCCACCCCGGCGCAGAGCGGGTACTGATCACACCGGACCTGATGAGAGAGGCCCGCCAGTTCATGGAGAGTTGGACCCACATCGTGGGCCAGGCGCCGGACGAGATCTTCTGGCCGGCATTGGAACGCTTCGGGCACCTAGGCGGGGCCACGCAGGGAGCTGCTCTACTCGCTATCCAGAGCCAGCACGAACTGCAACGCACCCTCGATCAGCCATGGCAGACTTGGGCGAACATTGGCCACAAGGCGTTGGAGTCCGGTGATCTTGAACTGACAGTTTGGGTGTTCCTCTTCGCCTACGTGATGGTCGAACAAGTGGGGTTCGACGCAAACATCACCGCGCGGTGCGGGTTCAGGGAGCCGGGCGATCAGACCTACCACCAGATCGCTAGTCAGGCGCTGGCAGCTGCCGACCAGGCACCACAGGGCTGGACAGTAGTCGAGCGTGCAATCGCCCCTCCCACGACCAAGGAAGACCTGCAGACGGGCTTGAGAGGACTCCTGGGTCAATGAAGTTGGCATAGAATTGCTAACCAAGGCATTTCGCGAATGAGCGACGCGCCGATTAGCCTGCATCGTTCACGGTCGATCGGCGCGGCGGGGGCCTGAACGTACGGAAGTGCCTGTCCTACCAGGGAAACGGGACTGCTGCACGGATAGGAGACATCGACTCTGTGGTGTCGTGAGGTGCCGCGGGAGAGGATGTGCCCCATGCCTAGGCCGTACCCCAAGGAGTTCCGCCAGGACGTGGTTCGGGTTGCCCGGGCC
>Ga0208197_1003103_pt1 | contig 13704 bp, 17 predicted proteins | sample AD_JPNNA4_MetaG_FD_184444 | JGI IMG/M metagenome (GOLD analysis project Ga0208197, IMG submission 184444) | Active sludge microbial communities of municipal wastewater-treating anaerobic digesters from Japan - AD_JPNNA4_MetaG (SPAdes) (version 2) | ecosystem: Engineered > Bioreactor > Anaerobic...
TATTCACCCAATAATAATACAGAGTTTTCGATATACCATGTTTTCGACAACCTGCAGTTACCCCTAAACCCTGGATATCTAAGATAATCCTTTCTTTTTCCTGGGGCGTCCATTTGTGTATTCTTTTTACCATCAACATAAAAGTACAATTTAAATTTGTACTTTTAGTCTAGTTTTATAGGGGGTTAGACCACTTTCTTATCAAAGCTCAAACAAATGATTGCTTCGCCTTTTCTCAGAATGTTTCGTTGATTTTCAGCAGTTACCCATTCAATTTTGCAATTTGGTAAAATTGGATTCTCAAAATTCTTATTGTAATCTTGAATTATACTGTTAATTGTTCCTTGATATTCCTGCTCTACGCTAAACTTTCTAACACCCTTGCCAGCCCATCCAAAAAACTTAAGAATTTCACTTTTTATTATTGCAAGTTTAGCAAGGGTGTCCGCTAAAACCCAAATTACAATCAATGTGGTGAATACAACACCGCCAATAAATGGGATTAGATATTTTAGAAATTCCATCATTTTTTTAACTCTTTTTTACGGTTATACTCTTCCACACAGACGGGGCTGTCACAGATGAAATCAAAAGTGTTGGGCTGTCTTGGAATAATTAACTGGATATTTTCCAATGAAATAACCTTAGAACAAATCTTGCAGAGTCTTTCCCCATTTTCAATTGGTTCCATTTCGTTAATTGACTGGAGCAGTTTTTTTAAGTCTTCCTTAAAAACGGCAGGTATTTTATTTTTCTCTTTCATTGAAATTTATTTTCTTGTTTATCTACAGTAGCCGTCTTTTACGCTTGCTGGTAACGTTCAGCCGGTATGACCAGTAAGGGAGGGGAGATCCCTGTCCCTTTCCAGTTGTTACCGGGAGTTAAGGCGAAGATAAAATATTTTTATTTATAATCAAAAGCCCTTATTGGTTATACCGGCCTGTTAGGGGGCGTTGGAGTGTCGTGAGCGCGTGGAGTGGTAATCCTGTCACGTTACTGTCTGCCACAAAACTGCCGGAATCTGTCATGGTGTTCATACTAACCAATGGTCTTAAACAAAGGATTAAGGAATAATTGAAAGATTAACCTTTACGGGATGTGTCCTTATTACTTTTATAATATATTTTGGCCCGAATGCACCCTAACGGTTGGCAATATGGCCAGTGGCGGGTTGCGGGCGACATCACTATCAACCGTTAAAATCCTTGGTGCGGGGCAGAAAGTTTCAAACTGCTACTTCCCCCGCCATTGGCTATATTGCGTGTTGTGCACTGGGCATTTTTTATTCATTTTCCAATTTGTGTATTATAAATAGTGTCTTCCCAAAATTTAATAATTATTTCAATTGCTTTTTTAAATTGTATTTGTTCTCCGGTCTTTCTTGTATATACAACCATAAATTCAGAAACATTATTATCAATAGCTTCTTCAGATACTTGATTTATTTCTTCATCTTCAAATGCAACTGATTCAATTGTCCCAGCTGATGATATTGTTGAATATCTGGCATATTCTTTCGTAGTCCCTGTATATAGATGTTTGTATGCATTAGAAATACTTCGAATATCTTGAAAATAATTATTTGTGTTTTGAGAAATGTAATTTATGAAATCAGCTAAACTCTTATATTTTTTGATTAAACTGGGTTGATTTTTCTTATAAAAATTATAGTAGCAATCCGCTAAATGAGAAGCTGCAACAGCCGAGTTAAAGGCTCTCATAACGTTTGATGGATCATCTATAAAATCATTGTAATTCCCTAATGTAAACGCTTCAAAATATTCTTCAGGTGTCATCTTTATTGGCATCTTGGAGCTCCTTTCTTATTTATTTAACGAAAACTATATTGCAAATTATTTGTTTCAATTATCTGTACTGCATAATCAAATACCTTTTTGGGCCTCATTGCATCTTTATCATAAATGACTTGATCAAAAGCATGAACATCATAAGCACTTGCTACAGCAGCACCAGACCAAAGTATTATTTGGCTTTTAACTTTATGTGTAATACCCCAAAAAGCTGTTATTCTCACTTGTTCATCAAATTCATGTGCTTTATACATTGCCCTAGTACCTTCGTCTAATAATATTTCTTCTGTTTCAAAACCGCCTTCCATTGATTTTATCATAATTCCTTTATTCTTGAAAGCTTGTTTAACTGTCTCAAGATTTTCATTCAAGATAATGTATTGAGTACCATTAGGAATATTATTTTTAGGCTGAATAGTTACAAATTCTTTATAAGTGGCACATGAATGAATAAATAAAAGAGTCCAAATGATTAAAATTAATTTTTTCATGACTTTATTATTTAAGTTTTAAAATTCTTATTATTAATATTTTTCATTGACGATTGTTTAAATCGCCTTGTGCCCAACGTTTGAGTGTATGCAGCGTGCGGGAGTTCGTGGTCGCTTCCCTATCCACCGTTACTGCCCTTGCCAGCGAGCTCTGAACTTACAAATTGCTTTGAAACCCGCATGATGTGTACACTGTGTTGTGTGCTGTGCTTTATTTTGTCTTCATTAAATCTCAACTCTGTCACTTTTTTCTCTATTGCAATCAAAACAAGTCAACCTAATATTATGCTCCTCAGAACTCCCCCCTTTAGCAACTGGTATTATATGGTCAAACTCAACTTCATTGTCTTTAAGATGTTTGCCACAGACTTGGCATGTATAGTTGTCACGCCGCACGACCCTCATTTTTATTTCAAAAGGGATATATCGCCCACGCCTTCTTTCTTGTTCAGTTTCAGTAAAAGGCTCTGCTACGAAATAAACGGGGCAAATGTGTCCAAATACATTACATTGCAGCTCTTCAATCTCTGGATGAATCTCTTTTGGATAATCATTAAGTTTAAATTCTGCTAAACACTCTTTAAAGTATTTTTTCCTTTCTTTATCAAGAGGCTCTCCATTTGCTAATAATCCAGTTTTTAAACAATTTTCCAAATATTCATTATGAGCTATAGCATGATCTAATACTGGCGGTAATAATGGAAATTCTTCCACTACTGGACCATAAGGACAATACTTTAGTTCCCAACAAGGTTTACATGCAATCTTTTTCTTTTCTCTAATCGTTTTTAATATGCTCTTATCAGAGTCATTCTTGTCAAAACCTAATTCCTTTTTAATTACCGGATCGATTTTCATCGGAGAAGTTTTTTAGCATAGCACACAACGTTAAGCCGGTATGGCCAGTAAGGGAGGGGAGATTCCTGTCCCTTTCCAGTTGTTACCGGGAGTTAAGGCGAAGGTAAAAAAATTTTATTTATAATCAAAAGCCCTTATTGGTTATACCGGCCTGTTAGGGGGCGTTGGAGTGTCGGGGCAGGGTAAGGAGGCGCTTGCATATCGCGCTCATGGGCCCGTTTTGTAAATTTTTTCAATACAAAACCGTGAATTGCAATATGCAAGTGCCGTGAGCATCGGGAGTGAGAATCCTGTCACGTTACTGTCTGCCACGAAACTGCCGGAATCTGTCATGGTGTTCATACTAACCAATGGCCTTAAACAAAGGATTAAGGAATAATGGAAAGATTAACCTTTACGGGATGTGTCCTTATTACTTTTATAATATATTTTGGCCCGAATGCGCCCTAACGGATGGCGGTATGTTTTTGTTGCCGAGTTCGGAGCACTTCACTGTCAAGCCACGATGAAGTTTGAAGCGAGCCAAAGCCGTTGATTTCAGCACTATCTCGGCAATAAAATATACCGCATGTTATGGCTTCGTGCTTATTCATCTGTCGTAAATTCTTTTTCTTTTATTTCATGTATTTTTTTTAGTAAATCCTGATTCTTTGTTAAAAAATTCTTGTCAAATGTAAAACTGAAGTCCTTGTATTTATTGTAACCGTAAACAATATTCTTTTCGTCAAGCAATTTTTTAATCGCATCAACTTTCTCTTCTTCTTTCACATTAAACCACACTACGGAATTTGGCTTTGTTCTCTTGTCGTACATATAATAATTTTTTCCGTTAATTACAATACTGACGTAACTTTGAGTAAATTTCAAGTCGATATTTTTCTCTACTTCTGAAAGAATCTCAAGGTGTTTTTTTGCAGTTTCCAATGTCCATTCTGCTTTTTCACTCCAAGTCGTTTCAGTTACTTGTTTTGATTCTTCTTCCTCCTCTTGCTCAACATAAACATCGAGAATTTTAGTGAAATTCAAAATTTTGTCACTGCCAACTTCAAGTAAATCTGCTTGAATTGCAATCATTGGAACGGTCAAACTTAATAACTGTATGACATTAAAATATCGTCTGTCAAATGACTCCGCAATTAAGACTGCAAAATGTTGTCTTTGCGGGTACTTTCGTTTTTCATTGTCCCAATATTCAATAGAACGAATTATATGTGATGGGTCTGTTTCTCCAAGCATTACTTCAACTTCGTACATTGTATTGTCAGCCGGGTCTTTTAGTAAAATGTCAAGTCGTCCACCGTTTGATTGAGTTTTTTCTTTCCGAATTGCAATCAGATTTCCAAGTCCTAATTTCTCAGGATTTGTAAAAATAATGTCTTGCAACCAATACTCATCCTTTCCAGTGTTTCGGATGAAAATCTTTTTCCCTAGTTTAATTTCTTGTTCCATTATAATTGATTTTCAATTGATTTTAAAATTTTAAGAATTAATCCTGATTCGAAAGCAGAAACTAAAGCACCGTCACAAAATCTGTCATTCCGAACAATTGCAGTAATAATTTTACACTTTGTCGGTATGTCAATTGAATCAAAATTAAAATTCTTATCGTTTACAATTTTTCGACCTTCCTTCCATGAACCCCAATCAAAACTTATGACAATAGGTAAATCATACACAATTTGATGAAAACGAGAAACTATTGTAGATTCAACCCAATTAGGCATTATAATAATTCCTTCTTCATTTTTTTCTCCGCTCTTCATTTCTCCGAAATTATTTGTTTTTTCTATTTCAGGAATTAAGTCAAGTAGCGGTTTCCAATCAATTTTTGAAAAACCGTTTATTGTTTCGATGTAATTATTCTCGTTTAATATCATTGTTGTTCTTTTTCAGCATGAGCCATAACGTTTGACGGTATGGGGCGTGGCGACTAAAGGGTAGTTTCCTGCTGGGCTATACAAAGTTAAATTACATATACAAAGCTTCAGTGGTTAGTAAAGACAGCCATGACCTATACCGTTTGTTATGGGCTGTATTTAATTTCACTCATCAAGTCTTTTTTATCATATTGCTTAAACTCAGGATTAAGGATTGTATCTCTTGAAAAAGTTATATTATTGTAGATAACCAATTTAGGTTCTTCTTTCCCTCTTACAAAACCTATTAGCATTGTTTTCTTATTTTTCTCAAGATATAACGTGCCTTTTTTCTTAGGTGGATTAAAATTTGGGATAACCTGCCATTTATTTTTATCCCAATAGAAAATCCACTTTTCTTTAGCTAAAATATAATTAATGATCCTCGGATTCTCGGGATAGTAAATTAAAAAATTCATACTATCGGTATTCTCCTTGTTCAATTCAATTTTTACTCTATCTCTCTTTTTGGGTCTGGCATATTCCAGGCAGTAAATGTAAAGACTATCAGAACTTAGTTTTTCTGCCAAATATTTGTAGAAATATGAAAAGTCGTTTATTATTTTCTTTGAGCTATCGGCATAGAAAAAGTCAAAATATTCTTTTCGCTTTTCATATTCATCTTTGGTTGCGTTTAGAAACTTATACATTTTTGAATATCTATCCTTCATCTCCAAACTATCAAATATGATTGGAAAAATAAAAGGTATATCAACAAATTTACCTCTTGATAATCCTGGCAACCAGTCTTTTAGTCCATTAATAAAATTAGAGGCGATTGAATCACAAATTGGACTTGCGGATTTTAAAATTCTAGTATTTACTAATCCACCATTTTTACCAAAAATTGTCGAGACAATTACTTTCTCTCCATAGCAATCAAGATTTCTAAAATCAATTTTATCAAAATATGTAAATACCTGTTTTTCAATGTCTCTGAATATAACATCCTCATCCCACCATTGGCTGCCAATTTCGTATTTATCGTTAGGGATTTTATCATTCACAATCTGGGCTGAAAGATTAATTGCCAATAGTAAAAAAATCAGTATTATGTTGTTACGACTATTCATAATATAGCCCATAACGTTTGGCGGTATGAAAAGTTGCCGGTTGCGGGCGTTTCCCAGTGAAGCTACATAAAAGTTGGAGCGGGCTACAATCCTTAAACAACCTACTGTCCCGGCAATTTTATATACCGCATGTTAGCCGCTGGGTTTAATTTAATTTTATTTTATTTTTATTCCTTCGACAAGTTTATAAAGTCTTTCAAGATTAAAATCATAAGTTGTTTTGGTTGCAATAAAGTTAATATAACAATAAGATTTTTCCCCTTCTAAGAAAATATTTTGTCCGTAAAACCAAGCATCTTTTTTTGTAAAAAAATACTGTTCTTTATTTTTTTCTTTATTTAGCAGTCTCAACGAATTTGCATCGACTCCTTTCGCTAAATATTTACTTTTAAAACTGTCAAAAGTCACAGAATCAGATTTGCTTTCACAAATAATAGCAACTCCATTAGTTATATTTTCTTTCTCAGGAAACGATATAGAAATAACCTCTTTATATGGACTTCTACAAACATTTAACCATGAAGGTATTTCTACTTCAATAAGGTCTAAACTGTCTCTTAAAACTATTTTCCTTTCTTTATCTTTTAACCTATCGCTCAAAATTTTTAAATCAATGTAGCTACCGTATACATTCAATGTATTTGCAATTTTCTTAAGTCTATTTATTTCGTTAGCCAAAGTCTCATTTTCTAAAACTGGCAAACTTAATGTCACACTTGTGTTTCCATGTACAATAAAATCAAGGAATAATTGATGTGTTGCATTTAACTCTATTGCAGTCGTATCAGTGAAATTTTGATTTTGCGAATTATTGATATTTGTTTCTATTTCTCTTTCAGGGACTTTACTGTTTTTAGGTGTTTCAAACCACCATATCAAAAAAGGTTTACCATTTTCTCCGTAATAAAATTCTTCGCCATTTTTTAGTTTTTTGTGGAATAATGTCTTTTGATATTCTAATTCCCATTTTTTATGACTACTTAATGCATATTCTTCAGCTTTAATCGAGCCCATAACTCCAACTGATTTTCCATTATCAAATTGGATTGAGCCAATCTGTAATGTTTTGTTATTAAAGAAGAAAATATTTCCTTCGATTGTAAATAGAGTGTCAGTTTCCAATTCAAGTGTATACCAATTTCTATTTGTGTTGTCAATGAAAAGATACGAACTATCAAGTTTAAGTGAATACTGATAAACCTCGCCTTTCTGTTGAGCTGTCAAATTTATCGATGCTAATAAGATGAAAATTATTATTCCTAATCTATTCATAATGTATTGCTTATTGTTCCTGTGTAGTTTTCAAACCTTGCGGCTAACGTTCGGCGGTATGGCCAGTAAGGGAGGTGAGATTCCTGTCCCTTTCCAGTTGTTACCGGGAGTTAAGGCGAAGGTAAAAAAATTTTATTTATAATCAAAAGTCCTTATTGGTTATACCGGCCTGTTAGGGGGCGTTGGAGTGTCGGGGCAGGGTAAGGAGTCGCTTGCAGATCGCGATTTTGGGCCGGTTTTGTATATTTTTTTCAATACAAAACCGTGAATTGCAATATGCAAGTGCCGTGAGCATCGGGAGTGGTAATCCTGTCACGTTACTGTCTGCCACAAAACTGCCGGAACCTGTCATGGTGTTCATACTAACCAATGGTCTTAAACAAAGGATTAAGGAATAATGGAAAGATTAACCTTTACGGGATTTGTCCTTATTACTTTTATAATATATTTTGGCCCGAATGCGCCCTAACGGTTTGGCGCTTGGCGCAGTGGCGGATTTCGGAGCACAAAACTATCAATACACCACAAAAGTTGATGCGAGGTAGAATGTTCATTTAACCACGTCACCCGCCATTGAGCCAAACGCCTGTTGGCAGCTGGGCTTTTCAGTCTTTATCTTCTAAGTCTTTCTTTTGTGCTTTTTTACCTAAAACAAAAACTGTAACAAGTCCTAAAATAGTGGTAGTTCCAAAGATGCCTGCTATTGCTTCGTGGTCAAGAATTGCTAAGATTGCAGCTAACACAAGACCAACAATACCAAGTATAAAACCAAAAACTTGTCCAAGTCGGCTTTGTTTTAATTCTTCTTTTATTGCGTGGTCTTCGAGTTGCATTCTGTGGTTAGATTGTTTTTCCGCCATTACAACAATTCGTTCTGCCCCATCTTTAACAACTTCATTGTAGCCTTTGAGGAGTTCGGGTGGTGGAATCGGTCCACTAAATGATGATGCTTTTCCAATGGATAGGCCCAATACAGCACGAATAATTTTGTCTTTCTTATCTTTGGGGATATCTGGGTCGGCTAGAATTGGTTTGAACTCTTCAGGAATGATAATTTCATCCTGTTCTTTAGATGTTTTTTCTAAGTTCTCGCTGTCTCGGGATTGATTTTCTAGTTCGTCAGACATACTATTTGCTTTTTTCTAGTTTAAGGGTTTCTTTCACTTGAGTTTCTGCAAGCAGAATATCTTGTCCAATAACTCCCCAGTCTGACAAAATCGCTTTATTATCGGCTTCGTTGTCGCTTGATGAATAATTAAAATCAAAGTAATTACCCGCAATATTTAGGGCACTTCCTGCACCAATTAGAAAAGAAGGTGTAGGAAATAAAAAGTCTGTTCTATATTTTTTAGTCTTTTTCATATTGTTATCAGTTGACGCAAAGTTAATAATTTTTTTAGTCCTTGCTACTTTAACGTTTTCTATAGTGAAATGTTATCTTTTGTCTTAAAAATATGATAGATAGTTCCTTCTATTAGCCTTGCTGCCAACGGTCTCACGGTATGGTGTCGTGCGGGATTACGAGATGATTTCCTATCAGTTTACACCGACTTTTTTTACGAGCCACAAACGCTCGAAAACCGCTGAAACCCGCATGCACTATACCATGTGTTGTGCAGCGTTTATTTATTAATTTTTTCTATCACCTTTAAAACAGTCACTCCAAAACTCTTCTTGAATTGGTTCTCAAAAGTACATTTAAAATATTCTGTCAAATCTAGTTCCTGTCGCAATTTTTCAATTTTTTTTACATTTATCTTTGAATGATTCCCTGCAATAACAATAAATCCATATAGTTTTGTATAATCCACATAATCATTAAGTGAATTCAATTTATCTTTATCTTTTTTTAAATCTAGCTGAGAGTTGCCAGTCTTTAAAAACTTAATTTCAAGTCCAATTCTAAGATTGGTTTTATCTTTAGACGAACTACATAAAAAATCTATTCTTTGCTTGTCTCCTTTTCCTTTTTTTGAATCTACTGAAAACTCAGATTCAATTGCCCAATTTTTATCTTTTGAGATTCTAACAATCGGATCATAAAGTAAATATTCACTGTATGCTTCCTGAATTCCACACCTAGATTGATAAAGCATATATCCGAGTATTCCTTCTCCTATTGCCTTAATCAAATTTTTTGGTTTGGGCCCCATAGTTGAATGTTTTCATTAAATGCTGCATAACGTTTACATGTATAAAACGTTGGGGATTGCGGGCTTCGTTCCTATCCGCCGACACAAAAGCTGATGCGGGGCAGAATGATTCATATAATCACCTAAACCCCAATGTTTTATACATGATGTTGGGCGTATGTTGTTTCTTCTTCAAATTCAAAAGTCAACATTTTCCTTTTATCTCCAATCTTTTTATTTTTCAGATTTTCAATATCCACAACAGCTCCAAATTCAATAAATACATCGTAAAATTTCTTGTAATCTTCACCCCAGTAAATCATTGCACATGACATAGGTGCACCTTTTCCAACATCCTTTCCGTTTTCAAGAAATTTCAAACGAGTATCATATAAAAAACAAATAGCTCTTGCTTGTCCAAATACGCTTTGTTTCCAATGACTTGTATTTGTTGCAACAGGAACTAAAGCTAGAATTTCAGAGCCATATTTTTTATGAGTTAATGCACATTTCGCTAACCAATTCTTTATTGTAGTTCCTCGTTCTCTATCAGAACCATAAGGCGGATTCATATAAATAGTTGGATAATTCCAATCTTCTTTTAATCCATCTTGTATTGGCAACATAAATTCAGTATCGGCATAAACAATAGAATATTCATTAGAACATGGGTCTAATGCAATAGAACCGCCAAAGAATTTCTTAATGGCATTAACATATTTTTGAGGAGTTCCCCAATTTTGACTTTGTGTATTTACTGTTCGACCAGCACTCATAATATTTCCCTCCAATTTTTTGAACGTAATTCCGTAATCTCATTTTTTAAATCTATTATTGTCTTATTATCTGGTGTAATAATATTAAACCAAGCTTCAATTCTATTCTGATTTTCTGTAAAGTATTTTAATAAAGCGGCATCAGAGGCTAAATCCATTTTAACTTTTGTAAATACATTACGTTTTTTATCAGCCGTATAACTATTCTTAAATGCATCTTGTACGCATAAATATTCAGGTGAAGGATTAAATATTAAATCATCAATGAATTGGGCAAGACCAAAATCAGTTAAAAAAATGAGCCAATCATAAGACTGTGAAAGTACTTTTAATTCTTTATTTTGGTTTTCAGCAGTAAACCAATTACCATGATTATTAACTACTCCAACAGTTAAAATAAACTTTTTCAATAATTCGGAATCAGAAGAATATATTACCTCTTCCATTAATTCTGTATATGGTTTTATGTAAGGCTGATTATCTGAACGATAAATTATACCATATTTTTCTCCATTATCAGTTCTTATCTTTTGTAAAGAAGATGCTGTCCTTGCAACGTAAGCTCCTTGTTTTGCTTTTTCAATTGTTTGAGGTCCTTTTGATGTTCCTTCCTCTACACCAACCCTTTTACACTCGAACATTGCATAAGGCTTTTGCAGTTGTTCAAAAATGTATAATTCGTGATTTTCTTGCCCGAATGATTTGAAGCTCGCTAATAGAAATGTATCCTCAGATTCAGCAATAGAGCAAGCATTTCTAAGAATGTTATGTTTATCAAATAAGTTATTCGTTTTCTTCTCAAATTTTGATATATCAAATTGATTTTTTAAGGCTTTTAAAATTTTTGTTGAAGTTATTGAATTACCGTCATTTTGAATTGAAACTTCAAACTCATTTATAATTGGGTGGAGGGAGTACTCTACATTATGAGATATTTCCTCATTACCATATTCAACTAATCCTCTCTCAATAGAGATGGAATTGTTAAAACCCCATGTTTTTAACAAATAATAAGTTATAATCTCTACCATTGTCCCAAGTGCTCTACCCGCTGCTTTCTTTTTATCTTGCGTGTAGTGAAACACTTGTTCTCCAAGTGCATTCTGTAATTTATCTACCGATTCGTAAGCCATAATTTCATTTTAATGTATATGCAAAAATAGAGAAATTAATCTCTACTTTCAATTTTTAAGTAAGTGTTTTGTCATCAGGTTCTTAACAATTACGCCCAACGGTTGACAATATGGCCAGTAAGGGATTGCGGGCTTTTATCCTATCAAGGTACACGAAAAATTGAAGCGGGCTACAAACCTTCGCATACCTCTGAAACCCTTATTGGCTATATTGTGTGTTGGCTGCTGGCTTTTATTCAGGTTGATTTCCATAATCTTTAAGTCCTACATGATAACTTTTAATATTATAATTTTCAGATTTAAGTTCTTTAATCACCTTTTTCTTATCTACTCCATATCCGCTTGAGACATAATGGTAGTGTGGTTGTTTTTCTCCAAGCCAAGTTTCTTCGCCACTTAAACTTTTATAATTTGTAAAAAAACAATGCCAAACATCTCCTTTTTCAAGAAATTTCCCAATCGTGACCTTCCTATGTTTTATCGCTTGTATTAATTGACCATCACTTAATTCTGTCTTTCCAAATTTTTTAACTTCTCCACTATCCTTTACTTCATAAGCAAATGGCATTTTTGATAAATCAATTCCTTTTTGAGGAATCTCAGTTTTATATTGGCTTAATCTAAATCCATGCTTTTCCGATGCTTCAAAAATCAGAGCAGCAACTAAATCAGGTGTTAAATTTATTCCTTTCAGTAATTTCTCTTGCTCAGACTTTTTTGTTGTAGATAACAGTTTAATTAAATTTTCTGGAATCGGGGTACTTTTTATTTGAGCATATTTCTCATTCCAAAGTAAATGTGCTTTGATAAAAATCTGTTTACTTTCTTCGGAAGGTTTTGTTTTCCCATTCAATTCATCATTTGGGACGCCAAGCATAATCATCTGCTTAACTATAAAAAGGTCTTTATAATATTTAACAGGGTCGACTGATTCAACTATATCTTGGTCACTAAAACGAAAAAGAGCTTCGCCTGTTTTTTTATTGAAAATTTTGGTAAATATCATTTTGGTATCATTCGATTGGTTTTTAATCCTATGTGATTTTTTCTTTCTTGGTCTTTTCTTTCCATATGAACCATATTAAATAATTTCCCTTTTCGCGTTTTCTTATCACCTTTACCCATATTTCAATGTTTGTAGGGTGTTTTTAAGCTTGCAGCCAACGTTTGGCGGTATGTTTTGTTTGCTGAGCCCCGACCTTAGGAGGGGATGGCGCAATTTTTGCCCACCGGCATTCAGCATTTTATCGTACATTTAGAAATTTCTTCGTTTATACTTCGTGTTATTGGAGGCAGTGCAAAAATTGTGACAAAGCAAATAAAATATACCGTCCTGTTAGCAACAGATGTTTTTATTCATTAATTGAAAATTTTCCTCTTTTATTTATAAGAATCGGCAAAACTCGTTTTAAATCAACAAACTCCTGATCTGTCGGATTCATTGAAATTTTGATTATTTCAAAACCAAACTGCAATTCAAAAGATTGTTTTGACATTACTATTTCAAATGCTTCTAATTTTCCAATTAAATTCTCGTCATGAGTTTCAAAGTAGTAATTGTCTTCCCCGAAATCAAATTCGGAGTACGTTCTTTGTAGTAATAAATATTCCCCTATAGAATCGACAATTTCTCTTAACGATATTCCTTCTATCTCTTCACCCAAGTCTGGTTTATTAGAAAAAATCACTTGACATCCTAAATCGTCATCACAAATTGAAATATGTTTGCAAATTATGTCCATTCTTCGAGATTTTATCTTGCCCTATTTATTATTATCATTTGTATAGAGTTGCACTTACATTTGTTGCTAACGTTCGGCGGTATGACCAATAAGGGAGGGGAGATTCCTGTCCCTTTCCAGTTGTTACCGGGAGTTAAGGCGAAGGTAAAATATTTTTATTTATAATCAAAAGCCCTTATTGGTTATACCGGCCTGTTAGGGGGCGTTGGAGTGTCGGGGCAGGGTAAGGAGGCACTTGCATATCGCGCTTATGGGCCGGTTTTGTATATTATCTTTAATACAAAACCGTGAATTGCAATATGCAAGTGCCGTGAGCGCGTAGAGTGCGAATCCTGTCACGTTACTGTCTGCCACGAAACTGCCGGAACCTGTCATGGTGTTCATACTAACCAATGGTCTTAAACAAAGGATTAAGGAATAATTGAAAGATTAACCTTTACGGGATGTGTCCTTATTACTTTTATAATATATTTTGGCCCGAATGCGCCCTAACGTTTGAC
>Ga0208197_1003112_pt1 | contig 13682 bp, 8 predicted proteins | sample AD_JPNNA4_MetaG_FD_184444 | JGI IMG/M metagenome (GOLD analysis project Ga0208197, IMG submission 184444) | Active sludge microbial communities of municipal wastewater-treating anaerobic digesters from Japan - AD_JPNNA4_MetaG (SPAdes) (version 2) | ecosystem: Engineered > Bioreactor > Anaerobic >...
TCAAGACGATCGACGAGATCGCCTTCCAGACCAACCTGCTGGCGCTCAACGCGGCGGTGGAGGCCGCCCGTGCCGGCGAGGCGGGGGCGGGCTTTGCCGTGGTGGCCAACGAGGTGCGCAACCTGGCGATGCGGGCCGCCGAGGCGGCTAAGAGCACCTCGGGGCTCATCGAGGGGACGGTGAAGAAGGTCAGGGAGGGCTCGGAGCTGGTGGAGCGCACCAACACGGCCTTCGCCGAGGTCTCGAAGAGCGCCTCGAAAGTGGCGGCTCTGGTGGCGGAGATCGCCGCGGCCTCCAGCGAGCAGGCCCAGGGGATAGGCCAGATCAACAAGGCCGTGGCGGAGATGGACAAGGTCACCCAGCAGACGGCGGCAAACGCCGAGGAGAGCGCCTCGGCCTCTGAGGAGATGAACGCCCAGGCCGAGCAGATGAAGGAAGTCGCCGCGGAGCTCATGATGCTCGTGGGCGGCAATCTCGAAGCCCGGGCTTCCGCATCTGCGACAGCCGCGCCGTCGCAGGCCGTCCTGAGGAAAGTCCTGTCTTTCAAGGGGTTCGGAAAGAAGGGCGATGCAAAACCCGACGGGGTCCGACCCGAGGCGGTGATCCCGTTAAACGACAGGGACTTCAAAAATTTCTGATAAAGATAAGGCGGGGCCGGAAATGGCGCTGCCTTGCATGTGTACTTCTGTCTGCAATTGCGATGAAGAAGGAGCCTTCACCCCGCCCCGCGCGGCGGATGGCGTAAAGGAGCAGGTCATGAGCAGGGTGCTTGTCGTGGACGACGATCCCCAGATTTTGAGAATGCTGCAGATGTGGCTCGAAAGAGAGGGGCATGAAGTGTTCCTGGCCGAGGACGGCCATGATGCGCTGAACATTGTCGACTGGGCTCCGGATTGCATCGACCTCATGATCACAGACATCGTGATGCCGGAAAAGGAGGGGCTCGAGCTCATCATGGAGCTCAAGAGGAAAGTCCGCCGCCTGCCGATCATCGCCATATCGGGAGGCGGCGATCTTTCATCCTATTCCTACCTGAAAATGGCCAGGATGCTCAAGGCCGACCGAGCGTTCCGAAAGCCGCTGGACATGCAAGAGCTGTTAACGGCAGTAAGCGAACTGACGGGTTAGAAGGGCGGGAGCGGAACGATCTCGCGCAGGTTCAGGCAATGACGCCGGGGCGATGCCGGACGGGCCCATGCTCGGGGACTTGCCAAAAAGCGTGCTGCGGGTTTGAAAAAGTGTCCGTTTATGAAGGATAACTACCCGAAGCGAAACATTTATACACTTTGTCAGTCCTCCTCGAACCCCTGGCTTGCGAATTTCAGCGTCCGGCTGTTCTCGGTGACGGTTCGAACGACGTTCTCCGGCGCGCCGTCCGGGATATCCGCTTCGATTTCGAGGGTGACCGTTACCGTCGCTCCGACCAGTCCGGCCAGGTGCGAGATGACTTCCTCGGCTATCCTGCCTGCATCCCGGCCGACGCGCGTCGGGTTCAGTTCGACAGTACCGTGAAAACGCTTCGGTTTTGTGGCTTCGGGCGGTACGGGCCCGGGCGGCACCGGAGTCGGGCCTCCGGGCGGCGTTGCCGAGCCTCCCGCGGGAGTGGCCTGACCGCCTGCCTGCGCCCCGGCTGACGCCGCCGCCTCGGCATCCAGTTGCCGGCGGGCGATATCCGGTCTGACCAGCAGGCCGGGCGCGCTTCCGTCCGGAATGGAAACACCCTGCGAGCGAAGTCCGCGGTACCGCCCCGCGCTTTCATCGTAGCTTTCCGCATAGGCGAACGAATCCTGCTCCCAGGTGATCAGCGAGAGTCCGCTCCGGATGGCTTCCAGAAGGACCGCCGGCTCCCTCAGCCTCGGCAGGTAGAGGTATCGGCCGAAATCCTCGACGAGTTGCCTGATCTCGACATGGTTTCCGCGCCACAGCGGGATCTTGTCCATCTCCATCCGCAGCCTGGTGGCGGCGAAGCTCGTGATCAGCAGCTCGTCATTCCGCAGTTTCTTGCCGGCGCGCACGGCGAGGGCATCCTGTCCCGTTAGCCGGAAAGCCGTCCATTCCACGGCGGACTGCGGCGTCTCCTGACCCGGTACGAGCAGCCACTGATAGGATTCGGGTATCCGTGCTGTCACCGTGCTGTCCGCGGCCGCTCTCTGGGTCTCGGCCTGCTTCACCTGATGAGGGGAAAGATCCAGCGTTTCCTTCTCCGCGAGGATCGACTCCCAGGCCAGATAACGGCGCACGGCCTCGTCGAGGTCCTGCAGGCGAGTTCTGTCCACGGCCAGAAAGACAAGCGAGTTCCTGTATAGACGGGGGGCGCCGCCGCGCGACTCCAGGATCGCCATTGCTGCTGCCTGGGCCGGGCTGTTTTTCTCTTTGCTGCACGGGTGGTCGGTTCCGAGCACCACAAGCCGCGCATCGGGCTCGTCCGGCACGTCCTGTCCGGACTGGGGAAGCGGATGCACACGGCTGAAATCGCCGGGCTTGCGCAGGTCCGCCCGCAGGCGGCGCTCCAGTTCCCTGACAACGGAATCGGCATCCCGTTTCAGCTGTTCGGCACGATCCTCGGCGAGCTTCGTGACGGTGGGCTGGGTCGAATACCAGTAACGGGCGCCGTCCTGGTACAGATACGTTGCGGCGCCGGAAAGACGCCGCAGGGCATCCCCGAATACGGCGGGGGATTCGCCCGGCATGAGGCAGCCTAGCCTGATCCGCCGGTCCTCGAGACCGCGGTTGGCAGCCGTTGCAGTCGGCGCGGAGCCCATGTAGATCGCCCTTGCCACGCGACGGCAGGCTGCGAACTTGCCCAGGTTGGGCACTTCTCCGTCAAGGCGAAGCGGAAGCGAGTTCGGGCCGTCAACGTCCCTTTCGATGACGGGCACCCAGTTGTCCGAAAGGTAACGGGTCAGTTCGAACTGCACCCGCGGATCGTCGATGGGGATGTTCGCCGGAAGGATCAGCGGATTGCGGTCTCCCTTCTGCCAGAGGCTGTGGATCACGGCCGCCATGAGGCGCAGCACGCCCCGGGTCCGCTGGAACTTCACCAGGGTGGACCAGTCGTTGTAGAGCCTGTCGAAAACTTCCGGGTGGATGGGGTAGGCCGCCCGGATGCGCTTCTCGTAGTCCGCCTCGCGGCAGTCCGGCGGGAACTCCTGGTGCTGGGTGCGATAGAGGTCGTAGAAGGCCCTCGCCACCGTATCGCGCGACACGAAATTCTCCTTGTCCACGATCGGTTCGAAAAGCCGTCGGCGGACAATCTCGAACCCTTCCTCGGCGCTCGCCGGCCTCCAGGAGGCCTCCACGCGCCCGATCACGTTGCGCAGACGGTCCAGGGCCTCCCTTCCCCGCTGGCCTCCGACCTCGGAATCGTCGGCCTGCGTATGCGGCGAGCCCGACGTGTCCGAGGCGGGAAGGCTGATCACGAGCAGGCACTGCTTCGCCAGTTTGGCCGATTCGGTCAAAACCTGCGCAAAGGAAAACTGGGTCTCGAAGCTCCCCGCGGGCAGGTCGCTCTGGTCATGGAGCTGCCGGGCGTAGGCGACCCATTCGTCAATCAGGACGAGACATGGCCCGTAGTCGTTGAAGAGTGACCGCAGGGCATCGCCGGGGCTTGTGGCCTTCTCGTCGTCCGCTTTCAGCCTGTCGAAGGCCTTCCGGGCTTCCTTGACGCCTCCTGCTGCGAAACCCAGTTGCCAGGCAAGCTCGCCCCACAGCGTCCGGACGATCGTTCCGTCGGCCTTGCTGACGGGGTTGCCCGGGGAGATCTTGTTTCCGACGAGGACCACCCGCCGTATCGCCGGAAGCTTCGTCACGCCGGCTTCCTGAAGCACGCTGTCGATGCCGGGCATCTCTCCGGGCGCCGTATCGGAGAAGAGATGATAGAGGGCCAGCATCGAGTGGGTCTTTCCCCCGCCGAAGTTCGTCTGCAGCTGCACGACGGGGTCGCCGCCCTTGCCGGACAGGCGCTGCACGGCCCCTACAAGCAATCTTCTGAGGCTCTCCGTCAGGTAGGTGCGATGGAAGAACTCAACCGGGTGACGGTATTCGTCAGTCCCTTCCCCCAGGTGGACCTGCCAGAGGTCCGCGGCGAACTCGGCCTGCTGGTACCGGCCTCCGGCCACGTCCTGATGAGGGCTGATCACCTCCCGCCAGGGCTTCAGGCTGCCCGTGACCTGGCTTTCGACGGCGCTGCCGGCGCTTTTCCGCTTCTCTGTTCGCATCTGCTCGTCGAAAACCGTACGCCGAAGCTCCGTCTTCATCTTCCGGACTTCGTCGGCCTGGGGCGCCGATACGGCCGTCAGCAAGCGCTCGGTCGAATCGAGGGCCCTGTCTGTATCATCGCTGGAAAAGGTCTGCTGGTGGGCCCATCGGTTCCGAACGTCCCGCAGCTCGCTCACCAGGGTCCTTTCCGCCTGTCCGAGCGTTCGACGGAACACGTCGTTCCATGCCTCCCACATCAGGCGAAGCAGCGCCGCGGAATCCCACTCCGCCAGGGGCTTGCCCGTGTTCAGGCGGTCATCAGTGACGAATTTCCCGGCGCGCTCCGCGGCCTTGTCCCTGTAGAGGTTCCGGAACTCGCGCTCGACGAAGGGAGCAAGGCCCGCCTTCAGGAGGTCCATTGCCTTGCCCACGCGCTCGTAATTGGTGATCGCCATCGCTTACTCCTGATCGAAGATGGTTCCCTGCGGTGATTCCGGCTTGCCTTCTTCCCTTGCCAGACGCATGATCTCGGGCCAGCTCTGCACCAGGGCGTTGTAGGCAAGCGCTTCCTGCGCCCGTTTCTTGCGCTCGCAGATATTGTAGAGCCGATAGGCCAGCTCCCGGGCCGTGTCGGCCTTGCTTCCCAGCTTAGCAACGAGTTCGGCCGCGGCGGATTCTCCCTGTTCCATGGCTCGTATCAACCGGTGCGTCATGTCCCAGACCGTTAATCGAGGATCAGAGGCGGGGTCCCAGTTTTCAGGAAGTTCGTCAGGCCTGAGAAGCCGGACCTTGCCTCCGCGGGATACTAGAACACCATCGTCGGCCATGGCCGACACGCTGGTGTTCTTGGCCTTGGAGAGTGTCTCCGCAACCCCGTACTCCCCTTCCGTAAAGCCGAACTGCTCGAACCAGGCAAGCGCCCAGCGGCTGTCGGGATCAAAGTCCCCCTCCTGTTCGGCCAGCGCCTCGTCGAGTGTCTGGTTGATGAGCGCCAGCGCCTCGCGCACCGAAAGGGGGTTCCCTCCGGCATCGAGCACATTGGAGTAACGTGTAAAGACGGCCATGCCGGGGCCGATGGCGGCCTGTGCCAGGTCGACTGGCGCTATATTGCCACGCTCCAGGTGGGCCAACGCAACAGGCAACTCCGCTTTGAGAACCGTGATAAACTCACGTCGCGTAGCGGTTGGGACATTCTCTGCGCGTGGACGGCAGACGAGGATGATGCTGGAGGCGAGGGCAGCCACATTCTTCTTGAGGTTCCCGGTAAGCTCAGTGCGCATGGGCCATGTGCCGGTGACAGCGAAGCCGGCGCGTATCACCGCATCGAGAAAAGTTTCCCATCCAGTAGAGGCAGTGCCTGCGCTCTCGGTCTCGGATTGCTTGAATGCGTAATATATGGTGACCGGAAAGGCCGGGTGCGCCTGTTCGGCAAGGCAGTGCATCGCCCGCGTCATGCCCTCGAGGAAGAATGCCTCTGCATTCTCTTTGCTGCCATGACGATAGGGAGTGGCGACCAGCTCCTCTGCTTTGGGCACGGCAAGTGTGGAAAATAGGTCAGGGAACATCGGTTTTAGTGCGCGGCGCAGCCAGACGTAGAAGAAGTCCGAAAGGTCGGCGTAACCGATGTTGTCATAGTAGGGCGGATCGGTGGATACGATCTTGTCGGCCGATGCGCTCTGCTGCTGAGCATCCTGCTGCAATCCAAACCCCTGAGGCTTCGCTGGCACGAAATCTATGCACTTTGCGGGGAAATCAAGTTGACCTAACCAGTTACCGCTCGAATCACTAAATGGGTTGGACTCACAAAAATCCCATGTCATCGGGAGGGCCTGTCTACCGAAGGCCTGCTGGATATTCTGTCTTGTGTTGTCCCAGAACGAAATCGTGCATGTGCGATTAGCCTGCCTATCCGCGGTGATTGCTGTGTAGACTCCCACAGCATCCGAGTAAGCGGTTGCACCGATGCCGCCGTCGCGCAGCGGCGTGGGGTCATCAGGGAGGCCGGCCTTGATGCCGTCGCGGCGGATAAGCTCCATCGCCTCTCCCACCAGATCCGAGAAGGTCGTCAGCGCCACGAGCTGGCGGGGGGTGAAGAGGTCGCCGTAAGTTGTCAGGCCGTACTGGACGGTCCAGAAATTTCGCGGGTCGTCTGGAAGCAATTGCTCCGGTTTCCATTCCAGCTTTGCCTTGCGCGCGGCTTCCTCGTGCTCCGGTGTCGGCGTAAGGTACACACGCCCACGCTCGCCCTCGGCGACAATGGCCATCAGCCGCGCGCCCATGCGTCCGGCCTTGCCTTCGGCTTTGATATAATCGCCCGTAATGGGCGTTACCGACATCAGGCACTCGAAGTTCGCTCCACGCGAAAGCTTCGTCCCACGCTTCGCCCGCTCGGCATCCTTCGGTTTGCCCGTTTTCACTGTGAAGCGATAGCTGCCATCCTCGATCACCGGCTCGACGTAGGCCTCCTTGCCCGCCTTGGTCGAGAGCATGAATGTAGAGGCGAGCGGAACGTCCACGTTCGCAAACGCCGGGTTCGGGCTCTTTACCGTGCGTGCCCACAACCAGGCGATCACAGTAAGCTTCCGGCCCACGAGCGTCTTCAGGTCCGGCCGTTCCTTCACCATTTCTGCTGTGATCTCGACCTTCGGGTAGAGATGGCCGATGCGCTTCTCCGCCTCGTCACGCATCCATTTCCCGTAGTAGCGCACGTCCTCCGCGAGGCCTTGAGCACCCCGCCAGGTTTTCTCGAAGAGCGATTTGTCCTTCCGGGCTTCGGGATTCACCGGGGGCCTGCCGGCGAATTTTGGCGGGATTTCGATCATGGCCTTGTTGATGAGCACCGCCACCGGATTGAGGTCGGACGCATATGCTTCCAGCCCCAGCCGTTGAGCCTCCAACGGCAATGTCCCGCCGCCGGCAAAGGGATCGTGGAAGGCCGGGAGCTTGTGCCGGTCGAAGAGCTCCTTCGCCCTGGGGTGATCGGCGTTATCGGCGCAGGCCCGGCGCCAGCTCTGCCAGATTTCGTCGCGGGCCTGCTGCAGCACCGCCTCGTCGGTGGTGTTCTCCCATTTCACAAGCTCCTCGATGATCCGGAAAAGCCTCTTGCGCTCCTTCTCCTGCGCCTTCTCCGTCGGGAAGAGATCCGGCCAGCTCGACGGATCGTCCACCATCTGGGCGAAGATAACCGCCCGCGCGGCAGCCAGCGGCCGTCTCGCCCACCACAAATGAAGCGTGCTCGGATGCCCGTGCCGGATGGACTTCTCCCGCGCCGACGCCTTGTTAATCGCCTCCAGCGGCAGGGCGACCTCGATGAGTTTTTTCCGGATTACAGCCATTCAGGAAATCTCCCGTCGGTTTTGTAGGCAGCTTTGTGCCGGAATTGCAATCATTCGCTTGCAGGTTGCAATACCTGCAATTTCAACCCGTTGATGTGAAAAAGGAATTTACTTAACAGCCGCCCCCGATTGCAACCTGATAGCGATCACTATTCCCCATGGTTGCAATCCGGCCGTTCAGGCCCGGGATACCAATGACCTGCTCGAGTAGCCCCATGGACGTGAACAAGCCCTTGTTTTTTCATCTCTCGCAGCAATACCTGAATTTGATTGCGCGAAAGCGCAGGAAGCACCTGGCGAAGCTCCTCCATCTTGGCGCCGACCGCCTGGTTTTCCTCGATGTGCTTTTGGAGCAGGGCCTTGTTGGTATCCCGGTCAAGTCCGCGTTTTCGCGTGTAGACGCCGGCCTTGCCGAGATGGCGGTAGAATCGTCGGGAGAGAAGCAGGCGTGTTGCCCGGCCACGTCCATGGCGTTCAATGATTTCCTGTTCCAGAAGATGCTCAACCCGTGATTTCAGGATATCGGGCACAGGACGGCCCCGATGAACAAAATCGACCACGAGGAAATCATCCGTGCTGAATGTCGCCAGTCGTTCCCTGCCGATTTCTTCCAGAAAGCGCAGGAACTCCGGATCCAGGATTTCGCCGTAGAGTGTAAGCCATACGGAGTGCGCATCCGTACGGGAAAAATCCGGAAGCCGTTTGCTCTGCCTGATGCACTCCCGGAAGATAAGGTCCACTCCCTGTCCGGCCCGCTCTACAAGCCCGCATTTGCTGAGGACCTCTGCAATGCGGCGGTTCCTGGGATTCTGCTGCCAGAGTATATTCTCCGGGGTGATGCCGGGAGGGAACCCCCCGGGGCTGACAACTTCAATGCGACGGGGATATTGACGGACAAATACGGAGCCGCTGCTTCGGTAGTCGCGATGGCTCACAGCATTCAGAATTGCTTCCCGAACCGCGCGCTCGTTGAAGGTCGGGACGTCCCAGACAAACAACCCCTGCTGGAAATGCTGGAGATCATTGCGCAGGTTGATGAGTCGCCAGATTTCATCCAGTACGGGGAGGAAGCCCTGTCGGAACTCCCGTCGTTCGGCGGCGGGCCCAGGCGCGTCGCTGGACCGATATTCGAATACGACTTCTGCCTGTCCGAGGTATCGTCCGAGGGCTTCCCGCTTACCGAGCAGAATAAGCGCAGCGTACGTCAATTGCCCGCACACGACCAATTCCGCATCCGCAAGGAGTTGTTCCACGGAACGTGAAGCAATGTTCTGGTCGGTCGCTTTCCGTTGCCATAGGCGTCGCAGGGTCTCTATGGCATCCGGATCAAGGTCTTCCAGCCGTGCCGGCGTGCAGAGCTCGGCAGAAAAATCCGGTCCGTATTCATCATGTATGCGGCGTAGCTGTTCGTCGGTCATCGGGACCAAAGAATCCCCTGCCCGCATCAAGAAAGCGCCTTTGTATTGCCAGGCTGTTCCCGGAAGTCGCCCTGGAACATGGACAAGCAATACTCTCTTGCCTTCGTGCATGTACTCTTCAATTGGGATTCGGCGGTGCAATTGCTCGTAAAGACCTGCCTCAGTACGACCTGGCTCAAGAAAAGCCTGTGTTCCGACGACCTCACGCGGCCGCCTGTCCGTGACACCCAGCACCATGGTTCCGCCGCCTTCGTTTGCCAAGGCGACACAGTAGTTCACGAGCTCCTCGAATTGGTAACTGGTAGCCGCAGTTTTGAATTCGATGCGATTCCCTTCCGGACTTGCCAGAAGCACCTGAAACTGTTCAGGGGTTGTCATCTTGGCACCCCCGCCCTTGCCAGCAATTCGCCGAAATCGTAGTTCACGCTCGTGACGCCGAAATCCGGCTCGCGTTGGAATGGACGCCTCACGTAGTGAATGCGATGGGCGTTGCCTGCCGTGAACTCGACAATGGCCAGGATAAAGTCCTCTGGCTTGTTCAGGGAATAGAGGATTTCGTTGCGGGTTACGGTGATCGTGGCTGCGCCGGAAATCCTGCCTTTCACTTCGATGAACCGCAGCTTCCCCGTTTGTGGATCCCGGCTCTCGATATCGTACCCGAGCTTCTCTGTTTCCCGGTCAACAGGCTCGAAGCCCAGGCGGCGCTCTATCTCCATTACGGCGCTGCGGGCAGCCGCAGCCGAAACCGTCGTGTCGATGGCTTGCCCGACAGGTGGTTGGCTTTGTCCCGTCATTTTGAGGATCAGCCCCACCGGAACGACTACCAGCGCCCCCATAACCACTGGGGGCAAAGCTGAAATCTGCCCTTCCTGCTCCAGTTGCTCCATGCGCTTCTGCAGGCGCGCCTGGAGCTCGTCGGCCCGCCGGCGGGCCTCCTTCGAGTTCAGGCGGGCGTTGGGTTTACCAGCCTGCTCCTGGAGTTTCAGCTCCTCGGCCCGGTGATCCCAATAGGTGATTTCCTTGGTCAGCCGATCCTTGACCGCCGCGCGGGTCTTCTCGATCCATTCGAGGCGGCGGCTGCGAACCTCCTGCAGGTGCTCCGGAACGACATGGGTAATGGCGTACCCCTGGGCCTTCTGTTCCAGTTCGCGCGCGATCCATGCGCATTCCGGACGCTCCAGTATGGCCTTCACGTCCGGTTCGTCTTTCCGCAGGGGCCGATAATCGAGGTAGGGCGCGTAATGGAGGTGCCGGGCTTGGCCTGCCGAATCCATTTCGATGTATAGCATTCGGCGTGAGACGGCCCGGCGCTCCCCGGAACGGGTCAGACTCGCGTCCTGAACGGTATGCTCCAGGTAGCAGAGCACCCTTGGCGCCTCCCCCGTGTCGCGTTCATCGATAAGTACGGTACCGCGTCGCAACAGGTCACGATGACGCTCCAGGGTCAGATCGAGGGTAGCATCGAGAAGCGGGTGCCCCGGGCATATGAAAGCAGCCAACGTCTGGCCCTGGGGTGAAATCAGCGATTTTTCGAATACGGCACGTTCGTAGCGCGACAACACCGGCTCGCCGATCCCGATGAGGCGGTCACGATTGCGAACGGGCGCCGGCACGTGGGTGATTTCGTATCGCCGTGTCTCGCGTTGACGAACGGTCCCGCCGAGGTTCTGGAAGGCCTCCAGGAAGAAGGATTCGATGTAATGCGGCTGCAGCCTCCGCGCTTCGGCCCGCTCCATGTCCTCCCGGACCCGCCGGACACGGCTCACGTCCATGGTCTCGTGGGCGAGGGCGCGCTCTTCCAGGAGGTCTTCCATCCGTGATTTGTCGACGGCGTCGGTGATGACCCTTGTCAATCGGGCGCGCACTTCCGGCAGGTCGCCGTAGCGGATTGCCTCTATGAGGAGGTCACGCAGTGGCTTTCCTTCGAACTGCAGCTTCCCGAGGACGTCGAACACCTGACCGCCGAGGGCCTGTCGTGCCTCCTCGAGCTTGTCCAGCAGGGTTCGGTATACGTCGCCCTCCCGGGTTTCCTCCGCGACAAGATTCCAGAGGTGGCATACCTCGGTCTGGCCGATGCGATGGATTCGCCCGAACCGCTGCTCCAGCCTGTTGGGGTTCCACGGCAGGTCGTAATTGACCATCAGGTGGGCCCGCTGGAGATTGACTCCTTCGCCCGCAGCGTCGGTGGCAATCAGCACCTGTACTTCCGGATCGTGTTTGAAGGCCTCCTGTGCCTTCATTCTCTCCTCTCGGCCCATCCCGCCGTGAATAACGACGATGGCTTCCCGCCGGCCGAGGAGCGTGGTCACCCTCTGCTCCAGGTAATTGATCGTGTCGCGGTGCTCGGAAAAGACCACCAGTTTCTGCCGGACGGACGGGACCGGCTTTGGCCGGCTTTTCGCATCGTATTGCGCCGTTTCTTCCGCAACGCGGTTTACAATGGCCGCGGGTGTGAAGATTTCGGAGAGCAGGTTGGCAAGCTCCCGCCATTTCCGGTCTTCCCCGCTTCGCCTTACCGACAACGCAAGATCCTCGATCTGCCGGAGGGTTTCTATCTCCGCCTTCAGCTCTTCAATGGTGCGGGCAGCCGTAGCCTGGTCAAGGATCTCCTCCTCGGTGGCTGCGACCTCGTTTTCCGGCGCGTCTTCAAGATCTTCTACATCGTCGGGGTCCAGTACCGGCGTTTCATTCGCAGCGCCCATAACGGCGGCGCCGCGCTGGAGAAGCTCGAGCTCTCGGAGCCGTTTCTCCAGTCGCTCCCGGCGACGGCGCAGCGACTGATAAATGGCCTCCGGCGAGGACGCGAGGCGGCGTTGCAGGATGGTGAGGGCGAACCCCACGGTACCGGCGCGCTTTTCATTTGCAAGCTTCTCGGCCCGGTTGAACTCCTCCCGAACGTAATCGGTGACTTGCTTGTAGAGGCGGGCTTCGGCGTCGGAGAGCCTGTAAGGCACGGTATAGGCAATTCGTTCGGGGAAAAGCGGCGTTCCGTCGAATTTGAGCAGCCGCTCTTTCACCATCCGGCGCATCAGGTCGGAAACGTCCGCGGTGTGCACGCCGTCGCGGAACCGGCCCTCGAAGCGATCGCCGTCCAGGAGAGCCATGAAGAGCTGGAAGTCTTCCTCTTTCCCGTTGTGGGGCGTTGCGGTCATCAGCAGGAAATGTCGAGTCAGGGTGGAAAGCAACTGGCCGAGCCGGTAGCGTTTCGTGAACTTGACCTCGCCGCCGAAGAAGGAGGCCGACAGCTTGTGCGCCTCGTCGCAGACGATCAGGTCCCAGCGGCAATCCGGGGCCATGAGCTTCTGTTGCACGTCTTCGTTGCGGGAGAGCTTGTCGAGGCGGGCGATGACGAGGTTGCTTTCCAGAAACCAATTGCCGGTTCGGGCAGCCTCAAGCTTGTCGTTTGTCAGAATGTCGAAGGGAAGCTGGAAGCGCTGGAAAAGCTCGTCCTGCCACTGCTCCGCAAGGCTTCCAGGACATACGACAAGGCAGCGCTGCAGGTCGCCGCGGGCGATCAGTTCCTTCATGAAGAGGCCCGCCATGATCGTCTTGCCGGCGCCCGGGTCATCGGCAAGCAGGAAGCGCAGCGGCTGTCGAGGCAGCATGGACTCGTAGACGGCGGTTATCTGGTGCGGAAGGGGTTCGACAAGCGAGGTATGGACGGCCAGGACGGGGTCGAACAGATGGGCAAGCCGGATGCGGTGAGCTTCCGATACGAGACGGAAGAGCCCGCCGTCGCCGTCGAAACTCCAGGGCCGGCCCTGTTCGACAATTTCCAGGCGAGGCTCATCGTGGCGATAGAGGAGAACATTGGCAACGCGCCCGGCCGGATCCTTGTACGTCAGCTCGACGGCTTCCGATCCGAACCACTGAACACCAACAACGGTAACCAGGCAATCCGGAAGGATGCCCCGCACGGCGGCATTCGGCCGCAGGTCCTCAAGTCTGCTCATCCTGCCTTGCCCTTTTGAGACGCTTCTCTGTTACGAGCCTCCCATCGACAGATCGTTTTCCGGCGACGCCGCGTTGCGCGACATTGTTATAGTAAAATGCAGGCATCCCGGCAAGAGAAAAGCATTGCGTAACAAGGAATTACCGTGAATCGCATCGGAAGAAAGGCGCTTTCCCCGGTGACGCGCGGGAATCCCGCGGTTATCGGGCCTTCTCCGGCGCAGTCTTGTCGCTGTTCGCGGGAAAAACAAGGCGGGAAAGTCAACCGTGTGTCGCTTCACGAAAAAAATGGGTTAAGCCTTGCAGCGTTAACCCATTGCTTGTTCTGGAGCGGGCGATGGGAATCGAACCCACGACGTTCAGCTTGGGAAGCTGACATTCTGCCTCTGAATTACGCCCGCTCGTCTGGTCTATTATACCCGGATCCAGCGTTAAGAAGCCGGTCGCTCCAGTTCAAGGGTCATTGCGAGCACCCGCAGGGTGCGCGGCAATCTCTTATGAACGGCGAGATCGTCACGCTGCCCCCCACGCTGCGCTCGGGGCTTCGGCTCACCGCGATGACATGGGCTTATCGCCGGATTCGGGTTATGAAGGAAGCAGAGTTTAATAACTCGGATCAAAATTTGTCAAGATTTTTTTGGCCTTAGCCTCGCGAGGATGGACTTCCCGTGGGCATCCAGCCCCTCCATCGCGGCAAATTCGGCGGCGGGTTTGCCGTACTTTGCGAGCGCTTTCCCGTCGAAATTCAGCACGCTGATCCGCTTGACGAAATCGTAGACCC
>Ga0208197_1003130_pt1 | contig 13632 bp, 10 predicted proteins | sample AD_JPNNA4_MetaG_FD_184444 | JGI IMG/M metagenome (GOLD analysis project Ga0208197, IMG submission 184444) | Active sludge microbial communities of municipal wastewater-treating anaerobic digesters from Japan - AD_JPNNA4_MetaG (SPAdes) (version 2) | ecosystem: Engineered > Bioreactor > Anaerobic...
CAGAAGACCCTGCCAGCCAAGTGGACGGCTTGATGATTGCGCATATTCGCTTTCAGGGCTTTCAGGGCAATATCCGCGCGACCACCCGCCCGGTCAGCTTTGATGCCACAGCTTTGGAGCAGCTGCTCGCGGTAGAACCTATCGCTAACTGGCGCTCTGCTGGCGGTTTAACTGTTTCCAACAGCTTGGGCAGCCGCGCAGTGCGCAATTTTTTTGACCCAACCGGACAAACCTTTGATGCCTTCAACATCGCCCGGACAGCTTTTTTAGCCGGCAATGACTTGCTTTACGTGCATGATTTCAAAGCTCCTTTGGACCAAAGCGCATACGAAACGATCACGCGCACGCTGCAACTCTTTGCCAGCAAATATGAAGAGGATTCCGTCTTTGCCAAACGTGTGGACGCCGCCGTGTTGCGCATCCTTAGGGCAAAGCTCAAACTTTATGGCAGCTTTAACCCAGAAACTATCGTCCCTGACCCAACAAGCTTAGCCAACCTTGGGCAGGCTGAGGAAATCAATTTTAACGTCGCCCGAGAAGCCGTAACGTTGATTTCACCCAGCCCAGAAGACCTCAATGCACTCTTGCCTAGCCCGCCCGAAACATACGATTCAATCATTATCTTTACCGATGAACGCACACAGCGCCAGTGCAGCACTTGCCAGGTGCTTTATGACTTGCCGAATTATGCATTCCAGAACTCACTGCTTAGTCTCTATGGACCTTCCGGCAGCAATCTGATTTTAGCCAATCGGCTGAACTCCTATACATTTAAGCAGCTTATCGACTTCCTCAATGGGAATACCGAAGGAACTGATCCTTATCTACTATCCAACCTGAATCGCGCTCAATGGGTGATTTTCAACATAAAAGATTTAGACCCCGATTTGCCAGAATCATACGCCTTGCGCCGCATGCTAGCAGAGCGCTTTGATTTGCTGCGCGAGAAAAAGATTGTTGTTTTTTCTTATGATGCCCCCTACTACCTGGATGCAACCGAAATCTCCAAATTATCAGCGTATTATGGCCTTTATTCCAGCAGCCAGGCATTCATTGACGTCGCAGCGCGTGTGCTCATGCAAGAAGTGCAACCAACAGGCTCGCTGCCAGTCTCTTTGCCTGCAGTGGGTTACGACCTAATGGTCGTAACTTCACCAGATCCGAACCAAGTCATCCCGATAACATTAATCAGCCCAAGGGATGTCCCTCAAAGCACGCCAAGCGGTACCGAAACTCCCACAGGCGGAGAAACAACGCCCCTTCCGCTATTTGTGGTGGGAGAGACAGTAAAAATTCAAGCCGGCGTGATTCATGACCATAATCAGCACATCGTGCCGGATGGTACTGTGGTGCAATTCACCATTCGCTTAGCCGGCGATCAGGCGATTATCGCCCAACCCCAAGCCACCACCGTGGATGGCTTAGCCACCATTGAATATCGTATCGAGCGGGACGGAATCTTTGAAGTGACCGCCAGTAGTGAACCTGCCAATACTTCTGGCATATTAATCCTCAATACACAGGGCGGTTTGGCGCAGTTGATCATGCCAACACCCACCCCAACCAGTACCCCTACGCCTACCCCAACACTGACTCCAACTATTGAAGTTAGTCCCATTGCAACGGAAACGTTACCACCCAACCCCAGCGGGTATCCAGATATGATCGATTGGCTGATGACCCTCATTTTTATGGCTTTGGGCTTTGGCGCAGCCTACGCCACTGGACGTTTCTGGTGGGGCACCCAGCAGTGGGGCATCCGTTCTGGGTTGTGCGCCCTGATTGGTGGTTTTAGCACTTATCTGCTGCTCACCTTAGGCATTGGAGGTTTGGAAGACTTAGTACGCGAAGGGGGCACTTGGTTTATCGTGGAAGTCACCTTGGTTGGAATGCTTATCGGCTGGGTAGCAGCCCTGCTCTGGTGGATGACCGTAAGTAATTCCTCATCGGTTAAGCGTTAATCTTTGCTGGTACGGTAGGAATAGTGTGCACTCCACTGCGTAAATTTTAGCTTCTTAGTCCGCTCTGCTTCACCCAACAAATTTTTCAGCATTGAGGGGCATGGCTAAAGATCCTCTAAGTCATTTAGTTATGCGATTCATCCAGCAATAAGATTAGAGATTGCGCAGCAAGGTGAGCAGCAGAGTGAGGAAGCCTAAACTGGCAGCTATCGCTATCAAGCGCTGCTCCAACGCGCCGATTTTTGCTTGCCGGCGCGGGCTGCTATTGCTATAGCCATTACGCAGGCTTGCGGTTGTTTCACCTGTGAGCGCCTTTATAAATTGACTCACATCATCCGGTCGATCGTCCGGATGCAGTGCCATCGCCCAGAGGATAGCATCCGCCACACGCGTGGAAATGGCGGGGTTGATTGTGCGTGGATTGGGTAAGCTATGAGGATCCAAAAAGCGGTCGCGGACATTGACGGGCGGCTGGTTGGTGAGTAAGTGATAAAGCGTGGCGCCGAAAGCATAGATATCTGCTCGCCGATCGGTATGCAGGGAATCCCCACCATATTGCTCCAGCGGGGTGTAAATAGCGGTTCCTTGCCCCTGCAAGATGGTGATGGTCACTTCACCGGGGGCTAACAGCTTGACCAAGCCAAAATCGACCAGCTTCACCCGACCATTGGGGGTCAATTTTAGGTTCGAAGGCTTGATATCCCGATGCACAATGGGAGGTTCCTGGTTGTGTAGGTATTCGAGTGCATCCCCAATTTGCCGCGCCCAGTCCAGTACCTCTTCCTCTTCCAGGTATTCCCCCTTCTGGGCGGCTTTGCTGACGAGCGTACGCAGGTCATCGCCTGGGACGTAATCCATGACCAGGTAGTCACGATCCTCAATGGAAAAGTAATCGGAAACTTTGGGTAAATTGGGGTGATCCAGGCGTGCCAAAACGTTAGCTTCCCGCTGGAATTGCTCACGAGACTCCTGCAGCAGCTCAGGCGGGAGCGAGGGATCATAAGAAACTTCTTTTACCGCACAGTAGCGTCCTCTCAGGCGCAAATCTTCTGCCAGGTAGATAAAACCATATCCTCCCTGACCAATAACACGGTCGATGCGGTAACGCTCGTGCAAAATTGTGCCCTGAGCATGATGTGCAGGCATTGGGTCTTCCTTCTCCTTATATTTAGGTCACCCTGCCACCTGGGGGATCGGCGTTCCCAGGAAGCAAAATCAAATTTAGCGTGCGTTATAATAAAAGTTACAAAGCGCTGAATGTATTATATCTGATTCGCGGAGCAGATGGAAAACCCGATTGTACTTGCAGACAGTGGCCCGCTCAAAGGCTTACAGTGGCTGGTAAACAGAGAGCTAATCATCGGCCGGGAAGATAGCTGTGAAATTGTTATCCCAGACCGCCAAATCTCACGCCGGCACGCACGCATCTATCTTTCTACCGAAGGCGTCTTCCTGGAAGACTTAGGCAGTAAGAACGGCACCTATCTTAATAGCCAGCGGATTGTTGGCTCCCAGCAGCTGCATGAAGGTGATGAAATCCGCATTGCCTTTACACAAAGCTTCCTGTTTCTCAGTGCTGATGCGACCTTGCCGCTCACGGATTTGCCAGAGGAGTTCCAACAAGCCTTTGTGCTACGGCTGGACGAAGCTTCTCGGCGAGTGTGGGTGCGGGGGGTTGAAATTGAACCACCGCTTTCTGCTCAACAGTTCAACCTTCTAGCTGCGCTTTATCAAAAGGCGGGCGAGGTCGTTTCGCGGGATGAGCTAATCCACGCAGTATGGGGTGAACAAGGCAGCTGGGTCACCGAACAAGCATTAGACGCGCTTGTACGGCGCCTTCGGGAGCGGATTAATCAACTTGACCCCGACTATGAATACATCGTCACAGTTCGGGGTCACGGGTTACGCTTAGAAAATCAGCCCCACTAAGCAGAATCACTCTGGTCTAAGTTTCGCTGCATCGAAAAGCGCAGCGCTTCACGGTAAATTTCCTTTAATTGCTCTACCATCTCATGTTGATTGTTCGATTGCTCTATTTGCGTTGTCACTTGGTTAAGAACCTGCAGAAAATCTGCATTCACGTCATCGCCGGCTTTTTCGAAAATTGCGTGGCGTGCGTTTTCATCCTGTGCCTGCAGGAGTGTCTCAATCAGCTGAATGTAGCGCCCAGATTGACTGGAAGCTTGTAAAATGGCAATAATAATCGCTAACTTACGAAGCTTTTCCTCGTCATTAGCTTTCTCGGCATGGTCGACGGCGTGGTTGAGTACGTCCACAAAAGCCTGATCCATTTGCGGGAGCGCTTGCTGGGTAGCCTGTTCAATATTCTCAGCCTGGAGCAGCTCATCGAGCAAAGCCTGAGCTGCCGCAGCCTGCGCCTGGCGCGCCTGATCTACTTCATCGATGAGCTTAAGCAGCTTATCGCGCAGGGCGATCAATTTGGGGCGTTCCTCCACGGTAGCTTGCTCGATGCGATCGGAAAGCAAGGTGAAGAAGGAGTAATCTAACCCGTCGCGTACGAGGGTTACCAGCGCGGTCAGGCGCACGTCCGAATCTGCTGACTTGATCAGCAAATCGAGTAAAGATTCGCGCGTAATCCCGCCTTTTTGGCTCAGCTCCTGCAAGCTTTGGATCGCTGCTTGAGTCTCTTGAGCTTCCTCGGCAAGTTTTCTGCCATAAGTAGAATGCTCGAGCAAGGCGCGTTGCAGCCCGACCAATAATTGCGCCCCTTGCTGATCTCCGCCGGCAGCCGAAGCCTCGGCTAAGCGTGAAATAAGGACAAATAGTTCCTCATCGATTTTTCCGTCATTCTGCTTAATGATTTCTGGCAGCGCATCTTGTGAAGCCGCCGCCATATCTTGGATCAGGCGAAGTTTTTCCTGCTGTGCTTTCATCATCTCTGGAGTAATGCCATCCGCCTTGAGGATAGTTTCGAAGAGGTGCTGTTGGGTAAGCATAGTTTGTGGCTGAAAGAGGTAAGCCTTACGCTTAGCCGGCAGGAGATCATCAACCACTTTTTTGATTAGGGGTCCAATAATCTTTTCCTGTTCCGGCAGAGGCACGTTTAATTCCGGCGGGTAGAAAGTGAGCAGCAGTTCTTTTTCTGGGTCGTGGTAGACAATTGGGGTGGGGTAAATGCCTTCGTAGTGGCACACCGGGCAGGAAATAAAGTTGGCTGCTCCAGAAAGCAGTTTATCTTTCGCCTGGGGGTCGGTGTTCATATCGAAAAGCCGGGTGATCTCCACCACGATAGGCGTACGGCAGCGAGGGCAAGGTACAGTTGTTTTAGCCATAAAATCTCTTTCTCATATAAGGTTCAAGGCTTAGGATTATACCCTATGGAGAGGATATCTTAAGAATTGTATCGAGAGTGTTTTGAAAAAGGAAAAAGAAAGTAATGTCACAACCTATTTTTATTTATAACTGAACAAATTTATCGTGCATTTTCCAGCTTCTGTTTTCAGATCAAAACTATTTTCCCAGATGCTAGTGGGGAAAAATTGCTTCAAGCTGAGAGCAGATAAAAATTATTTATCTAAAGAATCTTGATCTAATCGATTAACAAAAGTTTTTCATAACGCTCACACAAAAAATTGATGAAATCATCGATCAGTGAGATTCCTCGTAAACCTAAAAGCGGATAATTTGGTTCTAATTTATATGTATTAATGCCTCGAAACTATTGACCAAAATTGTTGGCTTTGGAAAGCTCCATTACCTCCCAAAATGCAGCCACACATTCATTATAGTTTTCCGTGCTTGGGAAAAGAGCCAGGGCATACTGATAATCATCCCAATTAACGTGGATCATATCTGGAACTCCAGTCGATTTGGGGATCTCAAGATCTAGTAAGAACTCTGTTTCATCAAGGAAATGTGTGTCAGATTCGTATGTGTAATAAGTTGCCATATCTGGCCCATCTCTAAAGCCATTGGCAGCTACATGACAGCCAGGATAGAGTTTTGACTCAAGCGAGTCGTATTCTGTGGCTTCCCATTTTGCTTTGTCATAAGTCAAGTAGAACTCAGGATTATTCCAATTCCATATCTTGATCTTTCCGAATTCAACGGGTGCCTTTGTCGGCACTTCTGTCGGAGTTTCGGTTGGGGCTCTTGTTGGTTCCCGCGTAGGAGCCTTTGTGGGTATCTCCGTAGGAGCCTCTGGAGGCATTTCAGAGGAAACCTCCGTAAGATCATCTAATGGAGGGTTAGTTGAACCTGAGCAGGCAGATAATACAACGCACAACATAACAAGGACTCCCAGAAGTAAATACGATTTAAATCTCATATCCATTCCTCTTTATAGAAAATTTGTGATATTTGCAGTTTAAAAGCCTATGTACTTTCTATTCTGACTTTCAGCACACTCCTTAACAAAGCTTCAGCTTTCCCCTTAGATGGGACTGTAATACTTTCACCTATAGAGCTTCTAACACGAAGATATTAACATGAGGTGTGAAAGATGCCACGGAAAAGAAGATCTAACTATTTAAAAGTTCACAAATCTCATTGACGTAAAAATTATAACATCGATGTAATAAACCTAGTGAATTTAGATTAAGCCGAAGCCTGCTTTAAAAATAGTTACTCATCCAATTATTATGGCGCCTAATAAATTATTTTCCCAACGGATTTTTCCCTTCGAGCAAGTTTTCAACGATTTGCCGCAGCGTGCTTTCAGGCACTGCCCCAGGCAGAATCCAACGTTGATCAAAGATCAGCGTGGGTACGGCATTCACGCCTAACTGCTGTGCTTCGCGTAAATCTGCTTCCACAGCCTGCTTTGCCTCCCGGCTGGCAAAATCCACTTCCCAGCGAGCCGCATCCAAACCAATTCCCGCAGCGCAGTCCTTCAACACAGCGCTATCGGCAATGTTGCGTGCCTCCACAGCATGCGCCTTCTGCACATTGTCGAACATATCCCAATGCGCCGGCATGCCGCCTTGCATTTCTGCTGCCTTACAAGCCAGCAAACCAGGCATGGAGTAAGGATAAGGAAATGTGCGGCTGCGCATCAAATCCACATTTATCGCTTCGCCATCTGGTTGGGAAGCAGCTGCCGCCCAATGCCCCATGATTTCATCCTTACCTTCTTCAGCGCCACCAAACATACGGGCAATCGCATTGCGATCCGGGGCTAATGCAAAGGCATGATGCACTACGTGCACCTGGGGATAGTCTTTGACAATGCGTCGTAGCCTCGCCGAGGCTAAAAAGCACCACACTCAAAGGACATCGTGATAAAAATCAAGCCTTAATTCAGACATTATTTTTCCTTGTCAACTATTATTTTCGATAACTCAGCCGTGCTCAAGAGTAAAGCATTGTGTGAAGGATCCTGTAAAAACAAGCCATCCGATCGGCGCTCGAAAGCAACACCCTTTTGTGCTAATAAGCCATCCATGCGCTCGAGTTCTTGGGTATTGGGCAAATTGAAAGTGAAATAAAGCAGCCCAAGTGCATCTTCGGGTGGCGGGGGTGCGCCTTCACCCTGCCACGTATTGAAACCGATATGGTGATGGTAGCCGCCCGCCGAGACCATCCCCATGCGGAAAGTCTGCGCTACACCCATATCATCAAAACCTAAGATTTCGTGGTAGAAACGGCGAGTCTCTGCCAAATCCGCCACATAGAGATGAAAATGACCCATTCGCGTTTCTGGCGGAACAGATACATCTAAGCGATCCTCGGGTTTTAGATGGGAAAATAGCTCATCAAGGTCCAAAGGTTCACGCCCATCGCTAAGCCTACCATCGCTACGGCGGGCAACAAATTCACCGTTGATCACTTCGGAGATACCATCTTCGGGGGATTCACAATAAAGCTCAATCGTGTTGCCTTCGGGGTCATCCACATAAGTCGTTTTGGTCATTATATGGTCCGTTGGATAGTTTTGCCAGCGCATTGAGAAAAGACGCGCCACGACCCGAGCCAGCTCTCGCCGGTTTGGAAAAAGGATTGCAAAGTGATATATACCAGTAACCCCACGATATCGCCGACCTTTGGCAATCTGAGTCAGGCGCACCAGGTCCCTGCCCTCAATACCCAAGCCAGCGCTGTTTCCTTCACGCCAGTTGAGCTGCAAGCCAATCGCCTGTTGGTAAAACAGCACCTGATTATCAAGATCGATAACCTTAAGATGAACATAGCCCGGTAGGGTGTCTGGATGAATACGGTCAGCCGAAATGGCGATGGGTTGGGGGACGTTAAGCATCGTTTGCCTCCAGCAGCGTAAATTGAATGTGTTTTCTCTTGCTCCACAGAATACCGAGGGCAAACATAATCTGAAGTAAAAGTTTGGTATAAATTTTGCATGTGTAAAGTCATACTCCGATCTCTTGAAATAAGCTCGACTCATTCCGGCGATAAGTCAGAATGAGTCGAGTAAACCACCACTAAGCTAAACCTTGGCAGTGCCTTCAATATACTTTTCCGGATGTTCTTCGAACTTACGCTGGCAGCCAGCCGAGCAGAAGTAATACTTTTCTCCGGCATAATCGCTCACATATTGAGCGCCTTCCACCTTCACTTCCATCTTGCAGACGGGGTCAATTTTTGTTTCCATGATTTTCTCCTTTGCATCATTAGAATAGCATTCCCCGGTTAAGGGGTCACAATAGTTACCAATAGTTTGGATACCAAACTGAGTTAGGTCAATGGTTTCGATTTTTCTCAATATGCCTCCTCTGGATACCAACGCGAAACCCACATGCTCAAGTCTTGATAAACTGCAACAAGGTCCGTCCCTTTTGCGCTGAGCTTATATTCGACATGCCGCTGGGCATCAGGGATCACTTCGCGGTTCAAGATTCCCTCTGCCTCCAGCAGTTTAAGGCGCTGGGTCAGTGTGACGGGGTTAATCCCGCCTAACAACTCTTGCAGTTCACAATACCTCCGCGGCTCCTGGAGGAAATAGATGATTTCCAGCGTCCACTTAGCGCCAAGGAACGAGGTTGCTTTTTCAATGGGGCAGGTGGGTTTCATCTTCATCACTACTATATTTTTTATAGTAACTATATCCTACCTTTTTTATCAACAATGTCAACTTTGCAGCAGAGAAAAGCTTGTGCAAATAAAAAATCCAGCCTCTTTTTAGAAGTGCTGGATGTAGATTGGTACAACTTTGCAGCAAACTGATTTACTGCGCGCCATATAGCGGAATGCGGGCCCCATTTACTCTATTCGCCTCACCTGAGCAGAGATAAAGCAAAGCAGCTGCGATTTCCTCAGGTGTAGTCCAGGAAGCATTCTTGGGCGAGGGTTCGTGCTCACGCTTGTGCTCCACGTCGATGCTGCGCACCCGCAGGACGTTAGCGGTCACGCCTGTGTGCTTAAGCTCTTCAGCAAGCGTCAGCATCAGCGTCTCCTCGGCTGCTTTGCCAACGGTATAAGGCAGGCTGTTGGCTGGTGGGGCACCCACACTAGAGGTGGAGATGATCACATAGCGCCCCCAATGATTTTCGAGCATGTGCGGGATGAAAGCTTGAGCCAAGTTGAAGCTCGTCCAAAAGTGCTGCGCGAGCATGTTTTCGACCTCCTCAGGCGGGACTTCTGGTACAGGCTTACCCGCAATCCACCCGCCGATGAAGTTGAATAGAATATCCACTCTGCCAAACTTTGCTAAGGCTGCTTCTAGCACCTCTTGCGCCGCTCCGCTCTGGGTCAGTTCCGCCACGACTGTCACATAGCTTTCTGGGTTAAGCTTAAGCTCAGTGACAAGTTGCGCCAACCGCTCGGCGTTGGTGCCCACGAGGACCAGCTTTGCGCCTTGTTCCGCGAACTCCCGCGCCACCACCCTTCCCAGTCCGCCTGTAGCGCCAGAAATAACTGTAACTTTGTTTTGAATTGCCATATTTTATCTCCTTTATAACTGGAGTATAGCGTAAACAGAACCAATATTTCAGCTAGAAGGTTCTACCAAGCTAAGTTTCTTAGCCTGACCAGATCGGCTGAGCATACTTGCCGGCTGCCTTCGCTCACGCTGAGAGGTTTAAATACTTGCAGATCTCCAGAGCTGCCCGGCGGCCAATGGCAACAGCCTCGACCACACTCACCCCATTTATTAGAAACTCCTCGCCAATGAAGAGCCCCGTTAATTGCGCAACAGGATCCGAAAACGGAACCGAAGCTTCTGGATCCTGCGGACCTGAAAGCTGATCCTTGGTGATATTCACACAAGAATATTGTTTACACATCTGCTCCAGGTCCGTCTCTTGTAGGTGTTCACGATTGCCCAAAAACGTGACGCCGCTAGCAAGGATCCCCTCAATATCCCGTTGGAGTGCTGCCTGAAGCCTGGGATTTGCCATTGCTTTTTCAAGAAGCTTGCCTCCTGGTCGGCTTTCCTTGGCAAAGATGGTCACTCGGCACCCAGCCAGGGTCAGATAGTACGCACAGCTCATGGCTGATGGTCCGCAACCGATAACTGCGATGGTGTGATCCTTGTCAACAGGTTCGCGCTGAGGCCAACCATCCTCTCCAGCCTCCTGGCATACCCAGCTTTGAAGTTCAGCGATGTTGACTGGCTTTCCCGTAAAGTCCTTGCGGTAACAATTTTGCTGGCAAAGTTTCTCTGCTGCGCAGGTAAAACCACACGTCTCGCCAAAGGGATTTTTCTCGCGAATCAACCTGGCTGCACCGATATAATTCTTTGCTTCCATCCGGCGCAAAAAACCTGGGATATCAATGCCAGCTGGGCAGCCTTTGACGCATTCTGGTTCCTCGCAGCCCTGGCATTTTGCGGCAGCCAGAAAGGCATTTTCCTGCGAGACTGGTATGCCGGGAAGGTATTCAGACCGGCGATAAGGAGTATCAACGAAATGGATGTATTGTTTGGAAATAGGATGGGCATCAAATTCAGGTTTGTGCAGCTCGCGCAGGATGACATTCGCTGCTCCAACACCTGAGACAACCGTTGCAGGTGCACCAGTGCCCATGACAGTTGAGTCCCCGCAAAAGTAGAGGTTCTTCCATTCACTGCGGGCATGCAAGCGCTTCAACATTTCCTGCCCAATTTGATTTTTAGGCCCCCCTACTGCACCACCATTCTTAAGCAAGTATCTTTCAATCGTGGTCGGTGTCCCAATAATGACAGAACGGATGTGCTGCCGGAAGCCGGGAATGTGCTGTTCGATCTGATCGATCATACGCTCCGCTTCTTGCTGTTTCTGTACCTCGTAGTCTTTTGAATGGTAAGCCGGGTCATTGGAGTGCGGCCAAGGACGTAAATTCGGGGCAATCGCCATCACGTTCAGCTCGTCTGGAGGACAGAGCGTAGTATCTACCAACGAATTGATATAAAGCGTCAGGTCGGATGAGTCGATGACCTTTCGATTTTCAATAAAGATTTCCCACGGATAATAATTTTCTGGAATACCCTGGCGGTCAATCACCATATAAAGGGTCATACTTGGGAATGTGGGGCTTAAGGAACGTGCCCATTCGAGCCGCTTAGGATCGATGTGCTCGGCGCGTACCAGATGCCCGTAGATATTCCAGACCGTTGCATTGGCAACCACCCGGTCGGCAAGGATCTCGATCCCATTTTGTAGCCTCACCCCATAAGCGCGCCCATTTTGGATAAGAATTTCATCGACAAGTTGGTGGTAGATCACTTGTCCACCATCGCGCTCGAAAGCTTTTTCCAGTGTATTGGGCAGCATTTGTGCGCCACCAGCTGGATAATAAACACCCCCAACGTGGTTATCAATAAACATTGTTGCTGCCAGAACAGCCGGGGTCTCTTCGGCAGTGGTATAGGCATAGGCGGAGCACAGTTTATCGTAGAAATTAAATAGCTCAGGAGTATGAAAATACTTCTTGAGTAGTTCCATGGTGCTAGTAGAGAGCAGCTTTTGCATTTTAAAGATCGAAAATGGGTCACTGAGCAATCTGCGCAAGCCTTGGCGAGCTGAATATTCCGAGGGCGGAACAATCACCTGGTTCTTGATGACGATGTTTTCGTACATCTTGTAGAGATCAGCATAAAATGCCCGCAACCCCTCTTTTTCATCTGGAAATATCTCGGTCAGTTCGTCAATGAACCGTTGCAAATCCGGCCAGAAGATAATTTCTCGACCCTCAAAACTCATCCGTGCTAATGTGGCGTGAGGGATGATGTCAATCGGTTCCTCAAGTTCGTTGAGTAAGAAGTGAAAGGGTCTAAATCCTTTTTCACCGAAGCCATACAGCATAGCTGCGCCAACATCATGGACGTGGTCTTCACGTTTGAATGAAGAACACGCACCGCCAGGCTTGCCTTGTTGTTCGATCATCAAAACATATAGACCTCGCTTTGCCAGTAGGCTGGCGGCTGTCATGCCGCCCAAGCCAGCACCAATCACAATCACATCATAGTGATCCCGCAAGACCAAATCCTCAGTCAGTATCATCATCAGCCTCCAAAATTGTCTTATCATGCAAGATAGCTTCGGCAGCCAGTTTTCCAGTCAAAACAGCTACAGGCGATCCGCCCGGGGAATAAGCCCAATGACCGGCTGCTAAAAGTCTGGGAATAGGCGTTTTAACGCTCGAACGCATTTGAAGGAAGTTCCCCCGCGAAAAAGTCTGTTTGCGATGATACGACCAGCCCATAATCGCACCTTGTGAATTGGAGGTTTGCATGGCGATTGTACGCGGCGTAGCGGCAAAGCATACTTCGATATGATCACTTAAGTCGGGAATAAACTTCTCCAAGCTGGTAATCATCTTCCGTGCATAGGATTCCTTTATCCGTTCATATTCCGCCGGCTCCCTATCCCAACCGCCATTATATTTCCAGGAGGTCATCGCGCTGATATTAATTCCCGTCTTGCCGGGGGGCGCCAGCTGAGGGTCATGCTGGCAAGGGATGGATATCTCCTGCGGGACATGGGCAAAATAATCCTCTCGAGTGATGCGGTCTTCCTCGCTAATTCCATCCAAATCAGGGTGATAAAAAACATGCGAACAGCCTTGAAAGTTCAGCCTCTCAACAGGTACATCGATGCCTAAGTAGACGTTAAACACAGAATGTGAAACTTCGGCGGCTTGCAGCTTTCGCGCAAACTTTTTGGGCAGCATTTCCTTCGGGACTAAGCAAGTGAGTGCCTGGCGGAGGTCACTCGCAGCGACAACATATCCTGCATGGATTTCTTCTCCGTCATTCATTCGCACGCCATTGGCTTGCTTTCCGTGTAAAAGCACCTGCTCCACGCGCGCATTCAGTCTTATTTCCCCGCCCCACTTCTGTATCGCATCCGCCAGAACGCGTGGAATAACCTGAATGCCTCCCTCAGGATAATAATAGTCCAAAAACATGCGGAAATAGCCTAAACCGAAAAAGAGGCTGGTACCATCCGGAAAGAGATCGCATATGAGATTGATTAGACTGGGGTTGCTGAGATGCTGCTGCAAGTAAGGTCGCAGGTCTTGACGCATAAGGACGGCGGCACGTGGCAAGCGCGTGAGTAAAGCCTTGTGCTGTTTGAACCAGTCAGCCTGCGCCTTGTTCCCAGCCCCAGGCAGATCGAAAAACGGAATAGGGAAGGTGAGAAAGCCATCCATCAGCTCATATACGGTTTTCATGTCCTTTTGAATTTGCTTCAATCCGGCTTGATCCTCGGGGAAAAATCCTTCCAGCAAATGGAAATAAGCTTCCACATCACTGAACTGGCGAATGACCTGTACCTGA
>Ga0208197_1003134_pt1 | contig 13614 bp, 11 predicted proteins | sample AD_JPNNA4_MetaG_FD_184444 | JGI IMG/M metagenome (GOLD analysis project Ga0208197, IMG submission 184444) | Active sludge microbial communities of municipal wastewater-treating anaerobic digesters from Japan - AD_JPNNA4_MetaG (SPAdes) (version 2) | ecosystem: Engineered > Bioreactor > Anaerobic...
TATCTCCATGAAGAAACTGCTTGGATGGCAGAAAATGAGACACACAATATCTCATCGGATATCATAGAGTCTACGTATGGAGTTTACAAGAGCCGAAAATCCCTGAACAAACTTTATGGTGTAACAACTCTGATACTGGGCATGCCTGTTTTTGAAAAGTTATCAACCAGAGAATCAGCAAGATTGTATCAGATTAAAAATCATATAGAAAAGACAAGGGTCAAAGATATCAAAATATGGAAAAGCAAAAATCTTCCTGAAAATCTTGTGTCAAAACGAATAAAAACTCTATCAAACCAAGCATGTTTTTAGAACCAAGTTTTGAGCACCCTACTTTGCAGGCCGTAAGCCTGCTTCTAATGCGACGGAGAGAAAAACGCTCCGCCAAACTGTGCGGATGGGACGCTACGCTCAATTGGGGTCTGATTAGTATACATATTTTAAAAATTTTAAAAAGAACAGATAAGAACTACATTACTAACAAATCGTCATCATTTACTGGAAACTTTGTCAAATTTGATTCAAAATGATTTCCAGTAATTTCTTTTTCATCACATGGTCCAACAATTAGAAAATCAGATTCTTTATCTATATTTCCATTTTGATCTACTGTCAAATGTTTTAATTTATCTCCTTTTATCTTAACAAATACCTGCACCCCATATGTCTTATGTTTACTCACATGAGCTCTTTCTGGACTATCGTAACATAAGCTCTTTATTTTTGCTATTATATTTTCTTTACTTTCATGAATCTCCGTTTGACCAGGAGTTCCTCTTTGTTGTAAATCTTTAGTAACAGAAGCTCTATTGTAGCCATCTTCTCGTACATGCTTATTACAAAAAGAATCAGAAAGAGTAAATAATGTTCCAGATTTCTTTAATATTCTTGTTTGATCTTTAGTTAGTAATTGAATCGAATTATGTTTTGGAATACAATTTATATAGTTTTGTTTTCTTTGCACAGATTGTACCGCCCTCGCCCCCATTACATCCGCCTCATGCTCCAACCCTACATTATCATTCACCGGCATACCATTCACATTTGTTGTTGGAGAAACACGTCCAGCCATTTGCTGGGCTACGTGCCAAGCTTCGTGAGGTAGATGCTGTTCTTGTCCTGGAGCTACATGTATGTCCGTACCTTGTGTATAAGCAAGTGCTTGTACCGTAGCTGGTTTGGGTGAATTGTAGTGTACACGCACGCTGTCCATGGAGAAACCAGAAAGGTTTTCAACTCCTGATTTCAGATTGTCGGGCATGCCAGTAAGGTTGGGAGCTGCTTCACGCTGTACGGCAAACTTTCCTTGCAAAGGCTCTTCTTCATCCTCTGTTACGCGTTGAATCGGAGTTGCAAATTTACCTTGCAAAGGTTCCTCCTCGTCTTCCTCTCGCTGAACTGGCTCGGAAAACTTTCCCTGAAGCGCGTCATCTTGCTCATCGTCGGCAAAACGTTGGAGGGTTTGGAAGGCTGTAGAGACAGGACGGTTGTCCTTGAATTGCGAAACAGAAGACTGACCTTCTGTCTTCGATTGTACGGTTCGGGAGGTCTGTGCCTGCCTAGATTGTTCTGTAAACATAGTATTGAGATTAAAATTGATTTAAAAGATGGATTTATTTGGCCTAAAACACTGAAGCCAAAAAGCCTCGACTCGAAGATTATCCTTTGAAAAAACTTCTTAGTAATTTCGTTTTGTAATTCGAGTATATTCTATTTTAAGCCTATTTTGTAATAGCAAATACAACGGTTGTTTTATTGGTGGCATAAGATCTATATATTTAAGTAATTCTATAAAAACAGACGCCATTTCTCTGGTTAATATAGAGGTACCCATCAACTCCATTGGATTTAAAAAATAATCCAATCTTTTTTTCACATAACCTTTGTCTTCTTTAGGAATTAAAGAGGTCAAATCGCCATGAAGATTGATAATTTTTGTTCCTGAACCATCCTTATAAAAAGAAGCACCTTGTGGCTCTCCAACAGAAGAAATGGAGACACCATTCTTCATGTTTTCAGTCATTATTCTCAAATGTTCCAATTCATGTATGGCAAATATGCGGTTCTTGGAAACTTGATCTACATTTGGTATATTAGGATTGGTCTCCATATCATTTGGTTGCCCAGGATCCAATGGCTTTGGCAAAGTTAAACGTACAATGCCTTGTCTAGGGGTGGCCTCGTTTACTTTGCCGTCGGCTTCGGGCAATGTACCAATCGTAACTCCCCATTCTAAACCATTTTCTGAAAACATAAGATACTGATACTTTCCTTTATCCATTTCATTCAACGCATCTAGGGTGTTAGTTTGATTGATTTCCTGGTTGTATGCCGCAATATAATCCTGTATTCCAGCTTGTACTCTTACTCGTTGAATGGTAGGATTTAGTTCTGTTACTATTTTTGATTGGGAAACATTCCTATTCTCTTTTCTTTGTACCGCATTCTCTCGCATCACTTCCGCCTCTTGTTGCAATCCTTGGTTATTAGGTTCCTCTTCTCGTTGTAGAGGCTCAGAGAATTTGCCTTGAAGGGTTTGAAAAGCGGATGTCACAGGACGGTTGTCCTTGAACTGTGAAACGGCAGATTGATCTTCTGCCTTCGGTTGTATGGTTCTGGAGGTTTGAACCTGCCGAGATTTTTCCGTAAACATAGTATTGAGATTAAAAAGCTTTTACGAGTTTCAACAAATTATTTTTGTATAAAAACCAAATTGTAGTTCTTGTTGATTCTTTGGATTCCTTCTATTTTCATCCCCACCTAACATTGATCATTTTCTCCATCCAGCGGAATTTGAGCATGCGGAAACTCCATGGAATGGTGTCGAGCAAGAGGTCGTAGGCGCGCTTGTCAACGGTAAGTTGCCAAGCCGTTTCGTTCTCCAATCGGAGAAATCCCGAACGTTGAAGGAAAGAGACGCGGAACGAATCCTCGGAAGTGTTTTTTAACTGGCTCCACTGCGCCTTCACGCCACCCAAGAGGCTATCGGCTATGGAACGTTCTTTGTCTGTCATTTCGCACGTTTTGGGCAGAGGCACTTCTTCTTCGAGCAAAACCAAAAGGCGGTTCAGAAAGAGCTGCGCCTCATCGTGCTCACGCTCCTCGCCATAGACAATGTACTGCATCAGGAAGATGGCTCGGATGCGGAACTCATCGTCAAGAAAAGCATCGGCGTTCTCGTTCATATAACCTGCATATTGGAACAGACGGGGAAAGAAAGGTGCGATCAGGACCAAGCCCGCATTCTCTACCGTCCAACTCTTTTTCGTCTTCTCTTCAGGATGTTCCTGTTTTTGTAACTCTTTTTCTATATCCTTTTTCTTCGGATGAAACTTATTTAGTTTTTCGAGAACCTGACGTAGTTTTCGGAGCGTAGATTCTACGGTTGGGCTCTCCTCTTTTGCCATCTCACGCTTCAAGATAGTGAGTAAATCTTCCCTTATCTCAGAAAAATCCAAACTACGCATCAGTAAGGTGCGCAGCTCGTCGAGCGACCATGAGAGGCTACGCCTACCCGTAAGCTGCACAAAGCAGAAGAGCGCATCGGCAGAAACTTTTTCCAAACGGGAAGTGGAGATACCTACCCCACCCAGCTCACGGAGAAAATCCTGCAACTGCGATTGGAGTCTGTCCAAACGGCTATCGGCAACCGCCTTCACGAAGAGGCTCTGCAGTTTGGCGTCGCTCTTCAGCAAACGGAGAACCGCCACCGTAGGCAAATCGCCACTGCGCCATAAACGCGTGAAGAGAGCAGGCCGCTGCTGAAGAGCGTATTCCAGCCAACGCTTCTGATAATCGGCAGGCGCAACAACCTCGCAAAAAAGCATTACTAGCCAGCGTTCCAACTCAGCATCCGTCATCTTGACCGAAGTGGGTTGAGCCACGACATGCTCCACATAAAGCTCGCGCACTACACTGGCAAGTTCCTCCATCTCCGCACCCGCCTTTGCCGGCAAGAGGTTCATAAAACTCGAGAGAAGCTCGAAAATCGAGAAGTTATAGTGCGAAGCCAGGGCATGAATCACACGCAGCACATACGTCTTGCGATGAAAAATTGTGCCCTGCGGAATGAAGAGACACGTGAGCAGCACCTGCCATTTGATGATTCGGAAACCTTCGCCGGCACGGCCTTCCATGAGTCCGTCGCGGTAAAGGTCCAACGTTCGCGAATAGGAAATGATAAAGGTACTTTCGTAGGGACGAATCTCGGCCAACTGTTTCTCTAACGCCTCATTGGTGTAACGGCTGAGGTACTTTTCGACCGAGGCCTCATCCTGCAACAGAGCAACATACTCCGTCTCGGTCTTGAGCTGTTGCGGTTTTTCAACCTTCTCCGTCTTCTTTTCCTGAGGAGAAAAAACAAGCGATAATCCCATCAAAATCTCCGTCAAAGAGGAGGTGAAGACCGTCTTTGTCTGAGCCTCAACCACAGGCAGAAGCAAAGCGATGAGATCGGCAACGGCTACATTATAATGATGTGCCAAACGTACGAGCACCGCACAGACAAACGCCTGACGAGCCAACTGCGTCTGCGGATATTCCAACAAAACAAAAAAGATAAACTCCCACTTGACAAGACGAAAACCATCTCCGCTTTTTCCCTCCAGCACACCCTTGTCACGGCTACGTTCCAAGCTATCGGCATAGGAAATGACAAACTCCTTTTCGGAAGGAAAGAGGATGCCCACCACCTGATGAATCACATTATCTGTCATCGTAGGGAGATTTTTACGAAGGAATGTCTCGTCAGAGAAAAGAAGAGCCAGATTTTCTGGAGAGAGGAAACTCTCACGCCACAGATTTACTTCTGAAGAAGAATAAGCGTCAGGTCCTTCAAAAAGACAATTGAAGCGTTGAATAAACAGTTTGTCAGACCAACCGAGATCAACGCCGAAACGATTGTCCAGCGTCTCGTTCTCAATCTCCAAAAGCAACGAGAGAAACTCGGTACGGTAGAGCTGCAACGCCTGCAATTCCTGCAAAGCGCCAGTCATCCAACCCACAAAATCGTGAAACGAAATATTATAGTGAGCCGCCATTCCGCGAAGGGTATAAAGCAGCAACTGTTTACGGGTAAAACGGCCCTTGCCCTCCGAATAGAGGTAAGCTAAAACCAACTGCCACAACACAACACGGTAGACGCCCCGCTCAATGAAGGGCTGCTTACGGCCTGCTCGAAACTGTTCCTTGTAATTGATGAGATGCAAGCGTACGTAGAGGCAGACGAACTTCGACTCGGAGGGGCGCACGCGCGTGAGCAACTGCTCCAGATTCTCGTCGTCCAACTGCTGAGCCAACCGATTGGTCACAAAAGCGTAATGTCCGTAGCTCTCCAAAAAATCGTGCAGTTTGCCCGCCTCCTGCTCCAACGTTTGCTTCAGAAGAAAATTAAGATCCGAAAAACGGTAGTCCAAGCCATCAGGCAAAGAGCCATGCAGAAGAAAATAACATAAGGCCTCAAAGACACTGGTCGCCACCGAAGTGTATACTATCTGGCACGACAGGCTTTTATTTTCCATCCTACGCCCACCTCGCGACATGTTGAGAGCCAACTCCTTCAGCTTAGCGCGCAAAGCGGCGGCAAAGGCAGCGTCGAACGACTCCTGAGGCAACGAGCCAAGATCCAGTTCGAGACGCTCAATCTGCCAAACGCCATCCTCCTTATCGAAAGGAGAAATGACCTCGTCGAAAACCTTTTCAAACGAATGTTGGAAAAAGTTATCCCAGCGGGCATAGAGCTTTCGGACAAAAGGTTCATCCTTGGCATCTATCAAAAAACGACATGTGTTGATATTCATATAGATGAAGGAAGATTGACTATGTTATAGCACATTTAATCTACGAATATCACCAACCTTCAAGGACGCATACCGCCTCAAAAAACGGGTGTCTACTGTAGAGACGATGTACCACATCGTCTCTGTAATATATTGTGTGATAATTTGTTAAATAAATTTATTATTCATCACAGACGGGGCGCGCCCCGTCTCTACCGGTGCCCGTACGAGAAACAGCACATTTAATCACCATTTCCTCATTTTACAAACCTACGGAAACGCGTACCGCCTCAAAAATCGGGTGTCTACTGTAGAAACGACGTACCACATCGTCTTTGATAATCAACCAATTAAATCGCATTAAATTTTCAAACAATGCAATTTCCATATTTTTATGATGTAGTTTCGCCTGTTCCTATTTTGGAAATCTCATTCTACCGAGCTGATCCATTTCTTCATTTTTCCGGCGAGTTGTGCACCGCCTAGTTTCTTTTGGGTGGATAGAATGTATTTCCAAAAATTATAATCTGTTTGGAAACTCTCTAAGTTTGAAATAGGCCACCAACAAACATGAGCAAGAGTTATGTGTGCAGGAATTCGTTTTTTCAACATCAAACTACAGAAATCACAGAACTGAGTGTCGTTTTGCAAACGCTCTTCCACAAAAAAGAGAGCGGAGACCGTCATTTTTTCCTCTTCAGGAATCTCAGTCGATGCGCCGTAATAAAATAGCGGATGCTCTATCAGGAAGAAATTGAAACAATCCTCCTTTATGCCTATCAACTGTTTTAGATAGAACTCCAATCCCGAGACGCTCCCGGGCGACGAGTCGAGGAGATTCATTCCCATCCCCCTGTTTTTAGCGTAAGACGAGACGTTCTGCAAGAAATCGAGCCGAGCGTTCTTCTTCTCCATGCAGTGGCGGTCCAGATGGCTCAAGGAACTATGTTCACCGTAGATGCCATCCAACATATCAGCCCAACTTTCATTGAAATCGACCTTGCCGTTCATACGGTCTCCGATAGTATTCAACTCCAAAAGGCCTGACTCAAATATGGAGTCGAACCACGACATATAGGTCTTAAGCTGAGCAATCTGAAGGTCGCGTTCTGTAGATGTGTATGAAGGCGCAATGCCTCGTTCATTCACGCCGTAACAGTCGGGCATGCCGTTGCCGACAGGCTCATGAGCAAAAATTCCGGGATTATTTCCTTCTGGAAAATTCCACTTTATATTATCGACAGATGAGGAGTCTGACGAAGTCTGCTCCGTATAGCGGTAGTTCTGAATCAGACGCTTCACCTCTTGAGTACTGACATCCACCGTTTTGCCGTTACGGAGAAGGCGAACATGCAAATCGCCAGCACCAAAAGCCACGATGGAATAGGAATGGTACAGATCAGGCAGCCTCAACTTATTCACAAAACGAAGATTACCTTTCTGGAAATAGAGAGAAATGACGCTCGAGACGCCCTCTACCTTCGACAGTCGGTTATACAAATCGGAAATAGAAAGCACATCGCCCTGTTCGGAAAGGGTATCTTGCTCTATCAGCATCTTCTTCTGCTCGGGACCATCGAACATCTCATCGTACGTATGGCCCTCCTCCTTCTGCGAGCGAAGGGAGACAAAGGTCACGCCAGAGTTAAGAAACGACTGTGCACTGTAGTAGATCTGAGCCAACATCTGCTCTGGATTCGAATCGAGGGCAATCTCCACATCGGCATGAAAATCAAGGATAATCTGAGACGAGAAGGTCACGTTGCCTAAGTTCTCGCAGAGATTTCGATGCTGATGAAAGAGCTTCACGATATCATCTATGATAAGTTGTTTGCGCTGATCGGAAGTGTCGGAGAATACATCCACCACAAAATCGTAGGTGCAGGTTTCTCGGTTGACAAGCACCTTCACATCCGCCACATCGTCTACCGAAGAGACTATCAGCAATCGGTAATCGGTCGGTGTGACAGGCGAGACGGCAAATACATCTACCGGAGAAAACAGAAGCGACTTGCTCGGATCGAACTGCTCATTGGGTGGCGTCAGATAATCCTGCAGGTTGAAACGCATGCGATAATCCAACTCCCAAAGAGCATAGTTGAGCTGTTCTAAAATGGTGACACCCGGATCGTGCAGGTTGTAGTCCGTCCATACGTCGCCAGACAGTTTCTGAAGCAACGAGACGGAATCCTTCTGCAACTTCTCGTAGAACGATTCTCCCGCATCTTTTCTTTCAATAGAGGTGTGCTCCATCTTTATGCTAAAAAGGAATTACAGTTCAAGAATATAATAAGAAATGACATGCTGATCGCCGTAATTGGAACGCGAACGCATCTGAAGACCATAGACATAATCGCCGTGCTCGTCTTTCTTCGCATTCCAACGGAATTGGATGGAGTTAAACTTTGAGCCAAACCACGAACGGCAAAGGTTTTTCACCTTGGCATGTTTACCGAAACAGTTCATAGCCGAGACCTCAGACATCGCATAACGTCCAGAACCCTTCTCGGCCTTCGCCTTCGCCACCACACGGTAGGCCATACAGCCGTACTCATAATGGGTAATGTTATGCCAAAGTCCGTCGGCCGGCACGGTCAGGATTTCGCCTTTGTAGCTGGTGGCAACCATTCCGCCCTTAACGGAGAGAGCTTTCTGCTCCTGCTCCGATGCCATCGTGTTTGGGTTAACCATAACAGAACCGTCCTGATTGAGGCGTACAACAGGCGTTTCGGACATTCCCCTACAGATAAGGAACGAACCATTGTCTGTTACCGAGAAGCGCCAAGCGGCCTCCGAGTCGAGAATGTCCTGACGAATCTCCATCACATTGCCCTCCCGGCTACCGTTTGTCGGCGAAAGGGTCATGCCACCATCGGCAGTCTTGATGAAGCCATCGTCGACGATGTTGAGCATGGAATCAATCAAATCGGCAAACTGCGAGCAATCGGGCTTTTTTCCTGCCGAAAAATACTCCTTCAGCGTGCGTCTATTCGTTTTAGCCATATATCATATAAATTTTATTTCATCTTAAAAAAAACGCTAACAGTCAAGCGTTTCGTTATTCATTGAAGGCGGAGTTTCCACCACAAAAGTTTCGCCTATCTCAAAATCGCCAACACCCGTCTGTGCCCGCCAATCTTCCTCTTTCTGAATAGGAATCAAGAAGAACGTCTCATCAGGAAGAAGGATGGACCATTCGTTGGACGGAGCCACACTGAAATCTCTATTTCCCGACATCTCCCAAGTATAGACTTTCCGCTCGTACAATCCACCTGGCGATTGACAGACATGAATCACCTTCAATCCAAAGACTGCTAAAATCTGAGGAATGGAGGCCAACGCACTTCGTAGATCCATTACCGAGAAAGACATGCCCAGCGTTGGCGCAACAGAACCGTCGTGCCAAGGTGCAATAGCCAACTTCAGCTGATTCTCCACCTTGTGGATAATGTCGCCCGAAGAGACTCCATCGCTCAGTTGGAGACCGCCAAAGACCGTCACCTTCTCATATACCGGATTAATCACATCCACCTCTACAAACGGAGAAATGTACTGCTTTAGAAAAAACTCAATCTCGCGCAACTCCGCATCGGTACAGAGAGGAAAATCCTCGTCAAAATGCTTTTTATGCAGAACCACCACCGTTACCAAACTTTTACGGTGAAGACCCTTCGTATCCTTTTGCGGAATACATTTCACATGGTCAATTTGATGGAAATTCTGCAAGACTAGCCGTTCATAATCGGTAGCGAGCAACGCACGGTTGCGGTGCTGGATACGTTCACGGATTCGGATATTCATGTCCTCGTCCGTCTCGGCAAAGAAGAAACCTTCGAGCTGCGAAACGGATTTCACCGCTGCCAAGCCTGGAATCGCATCGGGAACGGCCTCATCCGAATCTACCTGCACGCACGCCACATTGGTATAGGCAGCGCACACGCCCGAGCAGACGCCCATATCCTTCGGAACGAAAGCGGAGACCCAAAAGCAACCGTCGGCCTCGAGCATATCTGCCGTTATCGTTTCGGGGAAAAGAAGGGAGACAAAACCGCTCTGAAGCAAGCCATAGGTTTCATCGGCCAAAATATTGAAAGGCCGAATATCCACCCAACCCGCTTTGGTACGGTAAGACCAAGTGACGTGCTGAATCTGGTCCACCTCGGTCAGAAGTTTATTCATCTCCAAATAGAAGTTCAGAATATTCAAATCCTTGGCACCCGATAAGGAAATGACGAGACGTACACCCTCATCAACGCCATGGATAATAGGAATCGGCGCAGTAAACTTTCCGTTCTGTCCCGAAAAAGAGATGACCAGCTGCTGGTAAAAGACCTCCACATCAGAGGTTCCGCCGCTCACAAACTCGGTCTCCGCATCGGCCTCGTAAGAGAGACCAACGGAGGCCACAACCGGCTGGATTGGCGGTTCTGGCATGGACAACTGAACTTTCGTTCGGCTATTGAGCATCATCACCTCGGCAAAAAGACGACGATATAGAGCCGTACCAAAACCTATTTCGGGGGAAGAGAAACGGAAGCGGAAGAAGCCCGAAGGGACAGCTCCGAAAACATAATCGTCTTCCAAAAGATGGTAAGCCGGCATCGAAGGCAACGCCATACGAAGGGTGGAGTTCGAGACCAAAGGCTCGTTGGGCTCCGGTATCTCTTTATCAGATGAGGTTTGGAACAGATACTGTTCATTGCCCGACGACTTCCATTCGTAACCGCTCAAGAACTCGCCTTGAACGCGGAACGACTTGTTGTCTATCGGATCCTGACCCTGAATATGCGCACCCCTATCGTTGTAAACTTTGTAATATTCTTGGAGTCCGTCACGGTTGTTGGGCAAGCCGCGCCAATCGATCGAAAGCGAAAGATGAGAGACTTTTTTGCGCGCCATCTCATAGCTGCCAACGGCAAACCATGCGCCCTTGTCGGCATTTCCACCGAAAGGAGAAAAAGGCTGCGTTGTGTCGACCAAACCCAAATCGTTGTAGAGTTGGAAGTTCTTCATGTCGTCCACCTTGACCTGAATGCGGACGCTCTTCAGATTGACGATGCGGCACCAACTGTAAGGATGTAGCCAAGCCGTATCCGAAATCAACATCCGAAGCTCAGGTTCACCCCCCTCAAGAGGCACAACAGGCGGGAAGTTGGCATCCAGACGGATGGTCAACCGAATCATGCACTCGTCGTTGTTGCAAGGGACATTGTCTATCTTGAAACTGGTCACCTCCTTCAAACCCAAAGGTGTGCTCAGTTGAATAATAAAGGTATTTTCATTCAGCACCTTCTCCATGGCACAGCGGAAAGAGATCTGCTGACTCTCTGCCACCTTCTCCATCAAATTTTTGAACCAAAGAAAAGACTCTTTTGTCAAAGTGCCGAGCAGAACGATGGTACGTTTGCCACCCTCCAGCCTCAACACCGACGAGCGGAAGCCAATGCCAGGCTTCTTCGTATCTTCCCTCTTCTCCGGATAGACAAGCGAATGGCGCAAGGAGGTGACAAAATTAAGATCGGCCTCGGGGTGACGAATCGGCGATTTCTCCACCTTCAGCACGGAGATATTCTCCACCTGAAGATTGTTCACATACAGATCGGAAAGCAAACCACAGGAGATGCTTTTATCCTTCTGCGGCACCGATAGAATGGATTTTTCTGGTATAACAAACGAAGCGAAATTGGGCGTTTTGGCCACCGATATCCAGAGTTTGCCCTTCTTCTCGGCATGTTTTTTCACGCCCAAAATATCGTTGTAGTAAAAGGCGGGCATCTGCGCAAAGCGTCGGTTGAAGTTGGTGGTCACCTTTCCGTATTCGGTAAGGAAAGAGACCATCATGGCGAGGCTCGGATCCATTTTTCCACAGGAGAGAATCTCCTCGTGGTAGCGAGCTCGCTTAGCCTGCAACGCCTTGATGAAAGCAACCAACTGATAGCCCATGCGGAAGAGGAAATCGTGCTCGGAAGGCAACGCCAACGAATTGATGCGCGCCGAGTACCAGATGCTTCCCATCTTCGGGAAACGGAGTTCGGGACAGATCAGCATCAGCTGTTGGAAGTTGGCGGAGATCTTCTGCTTCAACGGTCCGTTTATATCATCTAAGAGTGAGTAATGCGTCTTGTTGCGGAGCGTTGTCCACTCGAGGCGCATGCGCCAATCGTCGATGCGGACCAGCAGGTCTACAATCATGGTTTTGAGCGTGGGGTCGAAAAAGACCTCTTCGCAAGCCGCATGAACGAGCGACTCCAGTTTGGAGACTTCGAACGAGGTAATCTCCTCGCAGACCACCAACGGCTGGTAGCGGTAGAGGTCTGCAAGTGATACGTTTCTGCCATCGGCAAGGGTCATGCGTTTTTTGGCCGCCACTTGCATAGCCTTTGCGAAAAGGAGGGAGAAATCAGATTCCATTAGATGGAGTTCCTTTGCGCTGGAGAAGTTGCGGTCCGCACGGTCGAGGCCGTTGGCATTATAGATGTTCATCATAATAATATGGGAAAACGAGGTTGCTCCTTACGTTGGTGAGACGGATGGTGTAAAGCAACTCGATACGTAAAACGCCCTCGTATTCGTTGCTCATGTCGAGCACAATTTCGTTGAGGGTGATGCGCGGTTCGAAATAGAGAACAGCGTTTTCGATGGCCTCCTTCAGCTGTGTACGAGCGGTGAGGTTCATATTATGGAATACGAGATCGTAGATGCCCACACCGTAATCGGGTTGCATAACGCGTTCGCCCTTACGGGTGCTCATCAGCACAATAAGGCTCTGACGGATATCCTCCTCTTCGGAGACCATCTGTGTAACCTCCCGCTCACTGCCAAATGCCGGCGGAAAAGCCCATCCTTGTCCTAGGAATGACATAAAATATATATGAATTAATGCAAGTAATAGTTTATAGATAAGGTGATTTTCAGAAAACGACTTTTCAACAATTAATTATGCGTAATTAGATTAAAACAAATCACGCATTAATATCAAATCTCTTTTATTGGAGATACAGAACCTTTCCATTCAATTTTAATACCAGTTGCAGTCTCATAAGCATCGAAATGAATGCTATTTCTCATTGCAACATCAGATCCTTTAAATACATAAGTCTTATGAAAATCTGACTTCGATTCATGATCTATATTCACAATCAAGACATCATTTTCTGTGACATTTTCTGTATTAACCTTATAAGGTGACTTTGGATCTCTTGATGAAGGTCTTAATGTTCTATTTTTTGTAATTTCCATATATAATTAACATTTAAAATATAAAAATCATTTTATTTTGCTATACAATTAAGCATTTTTCTAATTACGGAATCATAGTCACATTTTTTGTAACCATCAGAAGAAAGTTGATAAAGTTGTTCAAATTCAACTGAGCCATCTTCATTAATACAAGAGATAACTAATCCACACAAATTAAATTTATCTGATTTAAACCAAATACATGATTCTAAACTACCATTCATAAAATATAAAAAGTAAGGCAAAAAATAATGCCACAAATTAGAATTTAAATTTCCTCTTAATTGTTCTTTAATTATTTTTACTATAAAATCATCTCCTTTAATTTTTTCATTTTCAGGATCTTCAATACAAAGATTCAGACGTCTTAGTACAACTAATAATCTTAAAACATTTTGACTTAGATTTACTATTTTTCCTCTAAATTCCAAATTTGGAATTTTGCTTTTTATTAAATGATAATCCGCAATGTGTCCCACTGAAAATTTGCATAAACCCGGCATAAACGCTAACTTTGAGCATATATAAAATCGGCATTGAAATGAAATTGTTGGAGTTCACACAAAAATATCCGGACGAGGAGTCTTGCATCGCAAAA